>Ga0316604_10000106_pt1 | contig 136515 bp, 125 predicted proteins | sample OWC_soil_day20_C_FD_207650 | JGI IMG/M metagenome (GOLD analysis project Ga0316604, IMG submission 207650) | Wetland soil microbial communities from Old Woman Creek delta, Ohio, United States - OWC_soil_day20_CT | ecosystem: Environmental > Terrestrial > Soil > Wetlands | place: USA: Ohio... | reverse complement strand
AATTTACGGATGTAACAATCCAAAATACGCATCGCCAGGCCAATTACTCCCTCATTGTAAAATAATAAGCGCAAATGTGAAACGCCATTATTGACGCCTAACATTTACGCTTTTGATAGTACCAAATTACGCAGTTGTTTATCTTTACCTGTCCCCTGCTCAATAACCAGAAATTTGGTTTCTGTTACAGCATAAATGTCACCGATTTTGGCATCTTTAGGCTTTTTGTATGCCTCTAAATCAATAGGATAAGCAAACATAGCTGTCTTCCCGGTTTTGGGATCAAGTCGTACAATACGGCTAAATCTCGCCGTTTTGCCGGTAGCCCCCTCAATATCCAACGGACTTTGAACAATTCCATACACCATGCCTTTTGGAGTCACCGTCACTCCTTCAAAACCACGATTGGGAATTCGGTTCTTTAATACCTCCGGCAAACCATTGCCAGGAGCGAACTTTTTCAATAAATTGCCCCGCTTATCAAATTGAATAATAAACGGACCATACTCATCGCAAACCCAGAAGTTCCCCTGTCCATCAACAGCTATCCCTTCGGTATCCAAACCGCTGTCATCATAACCTAAATTAGCTAAATTTTCCCCCAGTGCAATCTCGTTAGTTGCCCCGACCTTCCCCGGTGTTATCGGCAACCCGGTAACAGCTTGCCCTTTGCCAGTCTTTAGCCCAATAGTATTAATTACTTCCGCCTTGCCACCCTGAACCCGTATCACACCAATTTCCGGCTGAAAGTACGGCGCAAGAAAATACTTTGCAGACTCAATTTTCTGCCCATTATGATACCATGGCCCATCGCCGTTGGGACCGCGATCAGTAATACCATAAAAATCAATTGACCCGTCTTTGTTCATCGATTTTAAATATATCCCCGATCCAAAACCAGTTACAAACCCGCTGGCAAATTCAGTCTGACTGGCCCCATTATACTGGACATAAAACTTTTCCGGGACCTTGACAACATATTTAGATACCTTCGCCACCGGCTCAGCAGCAACAGTACCGCAAAAAAGCGTCAATAATACAACACTCAAACCTAACATGCCTTGTACTTTTCGCATAAAATACCTCCTCTATTTATCGCCCTTCCAGGGGAAAAAAGCCCCGGCATAGCCGCGGCTTCAAAGAAATATACAATTAATTAAATTTTGGCGCTAAGACCAATCCGGTAAAAATTGTAACCGCCGTCGCTGCTAGAAGTAGCTTGATCATCAGTAATCTTTTCATACATCAGGTAACCGCTCAGTTTCTTGCCCAAAGCATATGTATATTTTATATTGTATCCCTTGGTATCCTTAGTATCCAGAGCGCTGGTAGCGGCAGTGCCAAGCGTGCTCTTGCCGTCATCAATTAAATCCCAGCCCGTCCATCTGGTAAGAGCATATTTGCCTGCTTTATAGTAGCTCACTTTCCAATTGCTGTCGCCCCGTTTAGCAAGCTTTTGATCACCATATACAGCATAAACTATCTCGGCATCTTTCCCGCCGCTAGTGGCACCAGCAGCAATATCAGCTTGATTCTTAACATATTCAGCACCAAAACTTAATTTTGGAGCTGCGTTATAAGATACATTAGCCATAATATACTTACCAAAAGTTTCATCAGCATAATAGGTTGCATAGTCACTTCCAAGCTTATCCTTGAAAGTCATATATCCTAAACCATACCCAAAGTTGCCTGTTTTAGTTGAGGCTTCAATAGATACGACATCCACCTTGTTGGTCTTACCGGTTAACTCAAACCGTCCCACATTTGAAGCCAAGTTAAACGCCCCAGCTTTGCCTTCAGCTCTAACCCCGCTGAAACTATAACTGCCAGAATCAATTACCGCGTCAGTAGCTCCAAACTTAATTTCCTGTGCTCCAACAGTAGTTTTAATACCGCCGAACTTAGTGCTAACATATACCCGGTCTAGACCAATAGTATTAGTGCTATCAGAAGTTTGCCCTTCTGTATTACCGAACTTAGTCCAAGTGCTGGAGTATGGATAGTTGCTTCCGCTTCTCCCGACCTGACTTACTACCCGAAAGCCAATCGTGGAAAACTCATCAAGTTTGTCCTCAACATTTAATCTTAACCGGTATTGACCATTTACACTTGCTCCAACACCGTCTTTTTCGTAGTTTTTAACAGTATAACGGACATCCGCGCTGCCGCCGAAACTAATTGGCGATTGCTGCTGATTTTTCTCCAGCGCCGTAAGCCTTAAACCCATTTTATTTAGTTCCTGGCCAAACTCAGCCACCAGTTTCATAATTTCAGCTTTGTTAGCATCGTCGGCTTTATTGTAGTTATCCATCGCTTTCGCAACAATTACCGCCATCTCATAACGAGTAATAGCCTTATCACCATTAAAAGTTCCATTTCCTAAACCATCAATTATTCCGGCCTTCGCCAACTTGTTTACTGAAGCGTACGCCCAGTGGGTGGCAGGCACATCTGCTAAATTACTTGCTGCCAAAGCGTTGCCAGCGATTGTCACCACGAATACCATAACCAAGGATAAAATTAAACTCTTTTTCACGCTATTCGCTCCTTCGGTTTATTTTAGTTTTACCTCCGGCATGTGTTCAAGCTAGAATCATCTGAGATATCCCCGTTTCCTCAAATGACCGCCTCGCCTAAACCCATCTTTACCACCATCCAAAAAACCGTTCGGGAAAACCTAAGCTCCCCTCCTTTCATCCCTACAGTTTTTTGTCAGTGAAAAAAATATTAAGCCGGAATGGATTTATATCCCATTCCGGCTTAATATTACCATGCACTATTTGCTTATTCCAGCGAGTTAACCGTCTCTTAATCTAAAGATAACATCATGTTGATTTATTAAATTTTTATAACAAAAGTCTTCACGCCCAAGGTACCTAAGTATTGGTGATTAAAGCCCTGCTACCATACCCAAAAGCTCGGTTGCCCGCATATTAGTATGGAGTTTCAACGCCCCTTCATCTATCGTCATGCCGCTAATCTCTATCTTTCTCACAATGCCGTTATTAACAAGCAGAGATTTTTCGACAAGCGGACGGAAGTTTACCTTAAGGGTGTTACCGGAAAATTTGGCATCAACTACTTTTACGTCCTTCATAGGGTTACCAAGCAAGTTCGCTATCGCTCCTACAGGAATAAACTTCATCATCCAGGACATAAAAGGTTTACCCGCAACCTCTTTTTTACGAATATAAACTTCGGCATACGACTCATCCTGATTATGAACAAACTGCTTTACCTCACAGGTAAGACCAACTCGTCCCACACTACTGTCAAAAGCAACATAAAGCTTATTGTTACCCAATAGTTTTAGTGAAAGATTTTTCACCTTATCATTATCGGCATAAACAGCAAAATAATCGTTGAGTGCCGCCTCCGGGATAACCCAAACTCCATTTCCCAGCCCGTCCATCGTTTGCGCCTTCCAAATCATTTGCAACATAGCTACTTGAGACTGTTCCGCTTGACCAACCACTGCCGGCAACATAAAAAATAGCACCAACACCAACGAAATCGCCTTTTTCAACAAATGCATCACCCCACTAGATTATAACATAAAACACAAACTATTTGCGCAAGTACAAGCCCCTAAAGAAATCATACACCCGCGCCGGCCCATAACCATATTTTACCATATGAATGTATAATTAAGCCGCTCACCTGGCAATACTCACCTTAAAGGCAAAACCTGTACGCACTTCTCTGTACAAAACAGTCGCAGGAATTCGCCCCCCCTACCCCATCAAGCAAATAATTGCTATAATAAGGTTATTTAACATCATCCGCAGCTTGCCTTAAATACACAATCTAATATAATGAGGTGAACACTATGTCCCGAAGCTTTGCCGTTTTTACTGCAATCATATTACTGCTGCTTTATTTATGCCCCATAGCCCTTGCCGCCGACCTATCTACCGCCCCGCCCCCCAACATAGTCCAGCATAAAAAAACAATAAAAATCTACGGCACCATTTTTGATGAAAAAAGAACCCCTCTTCGCAGGATAACCGTAAAAATCGGTCAAGCTACCGCCAAGACTAACTCTCACGGTCGGTATTCATTAAAAATAAAAAGCGGCGACTACCTGATACAAGTCAGCCGCAACAAAACTGTCCTCGATTTTGACACCATGACCTTCGTTAACAACACCCAGCTTAACCTCGGCATTCAGCTACCCTCGCAAAACTAAGGAAAAAGCGTTCCCCCGATAGATGAATCTACAGAGGAACGCTTTTCTTGTGTTTTAATTTTTTAGCCTGAGTTTAGAAGAAGAACTCAGCCTGGGCCCGAAGAACCTTACGGTCGGTACTGTTATTAGAAACTTCCTTACCAGTCATATACCATACTGTAACCAAAGTGTTTTTCATGGGTACATAATGGAAACCAACACGAGTTCCTTTGAAGTTTAAGTTGCAGCTGTCGTCATCAGCCCGAGTATCTGCACTATATGTTTCAGTTAAATATGTAGTCGTATTAAACGATGTATATCCAAAAGTCGCATCCGGAGTTTTGCTGTAAGACGCAAAAATATCACTGGAGTGAGGTACCTTTATGTCAGCAGCTTTGAACTGAATCTGGCCTAAATATGCGCTGACCTTATCCTGACCAGACATTTTTATCTGTGATGCCGCACCAGTTAATAATATGTCACCGATTTTGGTATCCATACCTGCGCCATAAAATCTATTGGTACCAATAGATTCATCTTTGATCTGCTCGAAGTCGCCGCGAATATTGGTTTTAGCACCTACCGGCACCACTACGTCAACTGCTTTCAAATCATGAGCGGCATCAGTATGGCCCCAGTTTAAACTGGTTTTTACGGTATTGCCAAAAGTATATTGAAGACCTTGAGCCTTGGCATAATAAGTCAAACCATAACCAGGTTTATAAGCATATTTACCCACAACTAAGCCGCTTCCGTTAGTAATATAAAGCTGTTCACACTGGCTACGTGTCATAGTATTGTTGTTATCACTAGTGGTATTAGGATTGTCAAGATCTCGATTCCATTCGCTTTCAGTTTTAACTGCCCAGCCATCACCAATATTATAGGCAGCATATAAATCTAAATTAACGCTTTTATTATCATAGGTAGTGCCTTTATCTTGGGCATCATAACGGACACGTCCTATTCCGTTGATAACGATTCTATTAGCGCCGTCTTCCAAACGTTGAATCCGAACACCAAGACCTTTTAGTTCTTCTTTATATTCATTTGCCAGCTTATCAATCGTCGCCCGTTGATCAGGAGTAGCTTTTGCCTCTTTAGTCATGGCTCGAGCAACAAAGGTGGCCATCTCATAACGAGTAAGAGTTTTGTCGCCTTTAAAAGTGCCATCGCCCATACCATCGATGATACCTTCAGCAGCCAGCTTGCTGACTGCACTATATGCCCAGTGTCCACGCGGAACATCGCTAAAGGGATTAGCGGCCAACGCAGTACCTGCAATACCCAGAATGAATATAAGCGTCAACATTACGACTAAACTTTTTTTCATCTTTTTCGCTCCTTATGTTTTATTCTAAGACTTTAGCCATTACATCAGCATCAAATTAAGCTGAACCCGGAGAAATTTATCGTGCCAGCCTGTATGGCCACTTTCTGTACCAAACATATTAATATATTTTGTTTCTAACTGAATTTTCGGCCGTAGCGTATAAGTGCCGCCAATGGTTACCCCTTTGGCCCCATACAAAGCATCTTCGCAATCCCAGAAGTTAGCGATAGAAGCCGTCTTATCGGTCCGCGAATAGTTAATATAAGCTTCCCAGGAACCTGGGCGGAAAAAATCGGCACGGCCATAAGCTAAACCATAGAACCAGCCGATATTGGTATTAGCGTAGGAGGTGACACTTTCATTATAGCTGGAATGTGATCCGGCAACTTTCAGTGTCAAATTCGGAGTCAATTTCGTGTCAAAACCATATTCACTGATACAAACCGGCTCATAACCAGGCTTGCTGACCCGATGGAATACATAAGAAACATTAGTAGATTTAGAAAGTGCATAACTAAAGTCAACTGAACGATACTTAGGACCATCGCCGAGATATACGCCAAGATCACTAAATCCAGGGTTGTTAAGATTATAAGCATTGTTCATCCAGCCGTAGTTAGCGGCAACTTTTAACTTATTACCGAAGCTTATGCCCGCGCCGGATACTTCATCAGCGAAAACAAAACCGGACGCCGAGTCCATATAGTGATACCGGCCCAGATGTACGGTCACACCGTCAATTTTACCGTTGATGTCGCAATCTTTTAAGTTATCACGGTTGCCAGGAACGTTCTGACCATCCTGCATACCCCGGGTAAACTCGCCGACAGTATCAATCTTCCAGCCATCTTCTAACTGATATGTCGCGAAACCAACAAACTTAAAGCCGCCCCGAATAATATTTGCCGCGGCCGCACTCTGCGTACTCGGCCATGCGCGATGATCATATTTCAACATCGCAAAGCCGCCGACATGAATCTTGTCTGCCTTTTGCTCCAAATTCGTCACTTGAACATTGAGATTTCCAAGTTCTTCAGCAAATTCATTGCTCAAACGATTAATAATAGCCTTATCTGGGGCGCTTGCCTTGTCCATCTTTGACACAGCATTAGCCACCACTTTGGCCATCTCATACCGTGTTACGACTTTGTCGCCATTAAAGATAGTAGCACTGTCGCCAACAAGAATGCCGTCTTTAGCCAGCTGAGCAACAGCATTGTATGCCCAGTGACCTTTTGGAACATCAACAAAAGGATTGGCATCGGCGGCAAACACTGTACCGGCAAAAACACATACCAGCAGAAGTGTCAAAACAACAACTAAACTTTTGTTCATAACTGCCTCCTCAGTTTAAGTTTTGGTTCGGCATGTTCTGAGTTTCCTTGTTTCCTCAAAACACTACACTTACAAAAGTGTCTCATCACCTCCTATACACAAACGTTTTTCATGTCATCCCATTTGCCTACACCGCGCGCTCTTTTTTGCGACCATGTCCGTCAGAAAAATACAATTATTATAAAAACTAGTAAGTTCGTATTATTATGTAATTCATTTCGTCGCAAAATCGAGTCAGTGCGTTAATACAAATGAATGACTTTATCTGCTACAATCCCGGTCGCCGTATTTTTTTTGCGGCGACCGAGAGTAACATGCCCCGTACGGACAACAATTTAGCCTTTCCTGAATCTCATTAGCAGCTTCCGCTTGCTCTTTCTTGCTTAAATTTTTCATTTATATTTTCCTTATTTTGCATGAGTTTCCAGAAAATACCCACAATTCTACCAAGTCGTCGAATATAATTTCATTTAACAAACGGCCTAAAGAAAATCCCCCACTTTGTTTAATTCTACCTTAAGCCCGTTGTTGAATATTGGACATTTCAATCGCTGTACGCCGTTCTCTAGACACCATTGCCGCGATAAAACCAAGGATACAGATTGTCGCCACAATAGCAAAAGACGCATGATAGTTTCCGGTATGATGAAGGGCATAGGATCCAATCATTACACCAAAAGATCCGACAAAGTTGCTGACACAAGTCCAGGATGCCGCCACCTTGCCGATCATATTAGGCGAAAAACTTCTGATCGCAAAATATTGGTTTCCTACTGCGGTAAAAGGATTAGTAACTCCTGCGAGCATCAGCCAACCTACCAGGATAGCTTGATTACCGTGAATTGTATCAAACAAAATCCCATTATAGAAAATTAAATTACAAACAAATCCGATCATAACCAAAATACCTGATCTACCTTTGAAAACCTTGTCAATGATGATCCCGCCACAAAAGATCCCAATCATCATCCCAATCATGCTTCCTGCAGCCATTTGTCCCGCCTGTTCCGGGCCATATCCTGCGCCAATCGGCGGAGCAACAGCCAAAAATCCAGGGCTAAGATCATTGAACGCATTGTTCGCCCAATTGCTTAACGCCATAACCGCTAAGCCCAGCCAAAACGCGGGGCTTTTCCCCAGAGTCTTCATAAAGTTCTCGTTAGTGCTTGCTTTCATAGCTGCACTAGTCATAACAGGCGGCTGATGATTCCTCGCCATAAATGCAACAAACACAATATACAAAATACCGATAAAAATAATGCCAGCCATCCAAGAAAGTCCAGTCTGCCAATTGCCAGCCATACCCGCGAACATTGGTCCAAAAGTCAGACCTGCAACCCCGCCAAGTGCTGCCAAACAGTTTAGCCCTAGTGCTAAGCCTCTTTGCGCTACAGGAATCCATCGCGATACAATCGGCTCAATCATAATTAAACCCGGTGCACCGCCGATTGCGGTAAGTATCCTTAGAAAGACTACCGAGTTGTAGTCGTGACCCATAACCGGATATAGAAGATGGGCAATTAGGAGTATCACCATTCCTGAAATCATAATCTTAAATATGCCGAACTTATCAACAAGGATACCCCAGAAAAGAACCGCGATAGCGGTCGTAAACATTAGTATTCCCATAAAGCCAAAGGAAGCCTGACCGATGTCAACACTAAGGTCTTTTGCGACGACTCCCATAAGCGGTGCAAACGCTAGAGCGGTCATCATCGAAAAAACCATCATCAATATCCCTGCAGCTAAGACAAGCCACCTAACTCCTGGATATTGAACCGAGTCATTCGACATAATTATCATCCTCTCATCACTATTTGTTACCATAGGGTACACTTAAGCGCATTAGATGGCATTATGTACTTCCGGACCTCACCTCCTTAGCCAAATTTCAACATTCCAATTTTTCTGATCCTTCCGACTTTTACTCTTAAAAAATATTCCTACCCTGCCACTTTGTTATTTGTGGCTTTCTGTATATAATATTAGTAAATATATAATCAAATGTCAATATTTAAACAATTATAGAATTTTCATCATATTTTTGCAAAATTAATCGTTAATGACCACTTATTTCTTTAATTAATTCTAAGTCTTAGGTATAATATATATTATTGAGGTGATTATGCTTGAATCTGTATCTCACGAAAGTAGGCGAAACTGTTAAGCCTGTCCGCGATTTACTTAACTGGACACAAGCCGAGATAGCAAAACAGACTGGCCTGAGCAGAGCTACTATCGTAAATATCGAAAGTGAACCATGGCGAATGACTCGTACTTCGGCATTAGCAATATTCTCAGTAGTATTGGCAGAAATAGCCCGTCGGTCGCGGCTTTTGGATAATGCAACCCAAGAACAGTATATAGATTGGCAAGAATTACTTCGTGAACTAGGCTTAGTTAATCCTAAAGCCTGGAGCCGTATTCTTGGATCAGTTGAATTAGTCGCTACCGGTCTCATTCCAGTAATCGGCGGACTGGTAACAGCAAGCACTCCACCGGTTTTAAACCAAGAAGAACAGAAAAGACTGCATACCGCTGCAGCCGAAACTTTAAATGAGCTTTCAACAAAACTTTGTCAGATTTTCGATCTCGAAGAACTTTCCTTAGATTGTTTTGTAACTAAACTTGAACAAGAACAGGAACAGGAGCAAGAAAATTAGCTTATCACTCTTCCAAAGCAAAATCAGCGATTAGTTAAGTGCCCTAGCTACCGCAAACTTAGCCAGGGCTTGCAGTACTTCTTGCTTCAGTCTCGTTTACTGCCATAGAACCAAAGAAACTTTAAACGCAAACAAAAAACAGGCCATTAAGCCTGCTATTTTTTTGTTGCTGTGACTTCAGCCAACAATTTTTTAGCTTCCCGACTGGCCCACTTGATTTCATTTGCAGTTACACTAGCTTCCATTAAGCCATGCAAATAATAACTGCCGGTAAGCTTAGGCTGCCATTTTTCAATAGCCTTTGTCATGCCTTCCCAATAATCCTCACTAATCTCTTCTGGTTGCTTTGAAATCCCATCAACAATAACCGACCTTAGTTTAGCGTTCAACCTGACAATTGTACTACACCCACATTGTAACAGTTCCAAGATGGCCTTAAATTCATCACTAATCGGCGGCATACCTGATTTTATCCGTCGGTCAACTCTAGCTGGAAGTATATCATAAATCCGGTCGGCCTTTGCTATTAGCGACTCATTATAACCTATCAACTTCTCCGCAAAGTCAAGCCATGCCGCCTGTTCGTTAAAGCCTGACAACCCCACTTTCTCTTCACGCCGCAAAAGCTCGGCTAGCGTCCGCAATTCACGATTAAGTTTATAAACTCTCTCTTGCTCTTTATAATCAAAATCTGGTTCTTCATTTATAAGCCGAACATAACTAGCCACCGCCTGGCAAAAATAGTTGACCACCGCTTCATTACTTGCTTTGAGAAGCGCTTTAAATTGTTGACTATAACGCGGAGGCCACAATACTATATTTATAAACATCGCTGTACCGAGGCCAACAAAGATAACAGCTGTTCTACCCAAAGCATGGGGAATAAACTGTTCAGAACCGCCGCTTAGAACAAACAAAGCGGCCACAACACCCATCGTAATACCGCTTTCCAATTTTAATTTTATGTACAAAGCGATAATCATGACGGTTATCAGGCCCATTGTTATTGGATTTCCTCCAGCCAAATAACCAAAAACCAGCCCTATACTAACCCCCAGAACATGCACCATAATCTGGTCTCTGGCCGTCTTTAAAGTTAAAAAGACTGACGGCTGCATATTAATAATGGCGGAAACCGCGCCAAAGAACGCCGGCTCTAAGTTTAAAAACCGACAGATAAACATTGTAATCGTCACAGCAATACCAGTTTTCACAATACGAGCGCCAAACTTCACCTTCATCACCTACCCCTGTTTAATATTTTCTTAATTGCAATATTTATCCCTAAAACCACAAAGCCCCCGGTCATCAATTTGACCGAGGTACTTACAGAAGTCTAACTTAATTTAGGCAGCTTTCTTGTGGCTGGTTGTGCAATCATTTTCAGCGACAGACTCGGCTTCTCTCTCAACAGCGGCTACCGCACGAACATAATGGAAATACGTCATACTGTCATAACAGGTAATTGAATTGTTAATGATAAAATTCAATAATTTATTAAGCACTATGTAATACCCTCCTTTCAGTTCTTATTGTCGCTATATTACCAAAGCTTATTTACACTGTCAATTAAACCGTTTATTCCCAATCGTTTGAATTGAATATAGTTTTTGTAAATCTTTGTCTTTATAATCCCTAAAACCACAAAGCCCTCGGTCATCATTTGACCGAGGTACTTACAAGTAGTCTGGCTTATATTAGGCAGCTTGGCTGGCTGTACAACCATTTTCAGCAGTATACTTGTCTTCTCTCTCAACAGCAGCTACTGCACGAACATAATGGAAATAATTCATATTGCCAGCCCAGGTTACTGAACTATTTATGATAAAATTCATCAGTTTATTAAGCATTATTATATACCCTCCTTTCGCTTCTTATTGTTGCTATATTACCAAAGCTTATTTACACTGTCAATTTAACCGTTTATTCCTAATTGTTTGAATTGAATATAGTTTTTGTAAATCTTCGTCTTTATAATCCCTAAAACCACAAAGTACCTCGGGCATCAATCTGACCGAGGTACTTTTAAAAAAAGCCAATTAGCTTGGCGAGATATACGATGACAACTTATTACATAGGCGTAAAGCTAAAATTGCGTATTACTATTTCTTTTTCGCAATTATCGGTCGGAGTCTCCCCCAAGTACAACCAAAAATTCATATGCACCCTTACCGGCGGGACTGGCGCCTTGTCTTTGTCTTCTGAAATAGCATAAATCCAGTTGGCTATTTTCTTACTGCCATCGATCTCATGTCCATGATAACTTTGAAATGCGATTTGCCGGCTACTCCATTCAAACTGGTGCAGTGTGTAATCTCCTTGTAAAGCCAAATCATATTGCTGTGTATTACTTGCAACCGTATAATTTCCCCTCGGCTTATTACTATTGCCCCACTGCGCAAACTCAATATCAATTTCATTATTAGGAATTTCATGCTCCGGATATACAAACAGCCCTAATACTAAATTACGATCAAGCTTATCGATTGCTCCTACAACCTGAAACTGATAAGTACCATAACCAAAACTTCGCATAGAAACTAGTTCCGCACAGTACCACCGGCCTTGTTTATGACTAACCTTTAGGTGCAACCAGCCATCACGGTCTACCCACACATTATCTTTATCCCAGTAATTTTTCCCCGGGTGCTCTTGTCCTGATTTGACCTCCCACTCATACCCAGCAAACATAATATGCTTTGTCAACTCCCCATTAGCACTTTCATCTTTTGAGGAAGCATAACAAGCAACAGGTAAAATTAATACCAACAACCAGATACTCAAAGCCCATATTATCCTAATATAATACCACGCGGTCATCTTATAATTCACCACGCATGATTCCAGGTAATCTGGCATGTCTTTGCCCAATAGTCTCCAGAGCGGAAATATTTCGCGCCTGTAGAAAAACTACCAAATGTCAAATCGGCACTAATGCTCTGCCGTTTAATAGACCCATCACTATTGTGTGCTGCCAAAGATTGTTCTGCTGCTAACGCTAGCTTCCCAACACCTACAGGAACAGTATAATTCGCCCCAACAAATAAAACCTGTTCCCCTACAGGCACATAATACACTGGTGATGCTTTATGTTCGGCATTATCATATCCATATCCCAAATTCATTGTAAAATACTGTGAGTATTTTTTACTTACAGCTAGATTAAACTTTTTTTCACTATTACTATCGCTAAACAGCGTAGAACCTGCTTGTGCTGTAAAATTTACGCCCGCGCCAAAATCATGCAAATAAGAAACTCCGGCAGCATTACTAGTTACACCCTGCCGATACGCCTGAATTGTACTAACCGCGTTATGACCGAAACTAAGCCACACATGATCGTCGTTAGCTAATTTTGTATCATACATTACTGCATAGGGAATAAACGTTCGTATATCATTGTACGTATAGCCTGTCCACAACGTAAACTTCGCCAAGTCGGTTACGGCCAATTGCCATTTACCCAATATAGTATTATCATTAATTCTTTCTCCACTCTGGAATATGTTCGTTCGATACAAATTTATGCTAACCGGCTTATCTTCATCCGCTGTCCCAATATGATAAGCATGATAAACAACGCCATCACTATCCTTGCTATACGAAAAACTAGTCGCCACCTTTACCGGTTCAGCGGCTGCCATGACAAGATTCATACTTAAAACAGCCATCAAGCTTACCACTGCCACGACAATTTTCTTACTCATAAATATCCCCCTCGTACTATTTAGCGATAAATACCAGGCTAATTCGCCCTTCGGCTTTACGAATAATAACACTTTCATTCTCCTGAATACAATTAGTCTCAGTAGCACTTTGGCGCAAGACCCATCTTGGCGGTATTTTAATAGTCAATCCTGCCATCGGTTCTGGTACCTCCAAAGTAACTACCCGCTCTGAGCCTTGCTGAGCCACACCAACCGTCACTTTATTTCGCGCCGCCCACCAGCCACCGAAATCCTTTACCGTACTAAACCAAGCATAATCTTTAACACCACTAATAAATTGTTTTTCAAACTCCAATTTATGATCAAGCACATTAGGATGAATAAGTACTACATAAATACCACCATATTTACTAATTTTCTTAGCCAGTTCCAAAGCAGGTGCTACCCGACTCCCCATCTTTTCGCCAAGCTCGTCTTCTAGCGTAAGCGGAAATTCAAACACTTTCGCTAAACCATCACCCGTATATCCATCCGTTAACTGGTATGGTAAATGAGTTAACGAAACATTTGCTGTTGCGGTCGAACTATACAAATAACCTACAGCCTCAAGAGCCTGCGGCATTTTTTTCGGATCACTCAAATGTCCAGGCCGAAAAGATACCACCAGGGGAGCCTCAAGAACCTTTTCAATTAAATACTTACTTACCCTGAGTTCTCCTAGCAAAGTGCCATTATGCGCTATATATCGCCCAGAAACAAACGGCTGATAACTAGGATAGCGTTCTTTTCCTGACCCTAGCGGAAATTCACTAAATGCATACGCATGAGCTACGCTATGGCTACCAAGTTCCATACCAAGTTCTTGAAGCTTCTTTAATGGCTTTATATGATTTACATCAAAAAAAGCATCATCATTCCAGTCCTTGATATATTTTGTCTGCAAAAAATAAGTGGCCTGAACCCCGCTATTTCTCTCAGCATCAGCATACATAATCGCATTATCTTCTGACTTGCCATAGTCGACGTCATGCGTTAACATCACTGACAATGCTTTGTTAAACGGCACTGTTCCCAACGTAACCGCGTTTTTTTCGCCATTAACATACATTTCTTTTATAAGTCTTAATAATACATCATTAGTTGGCTCAAATTCGTTAATATAACTTCTAGCAATAGCTTCAGCCCTACCACTGTAACCTCGGCTAAGCATATCCCCAACATCAATTCCCCAAGCATAAGCCTTTCCTCTGCCAAAAGTTTTTTGAATAATTGCTGAAGTCCCATCCTGAAAAACGGCAATTGGCCGATTATCGGGACTTTTATAGCCATACCCGCCTAGCCTTGCTCCGACTATTCGCATATCGCCAAGACTAATAGTCTGTTCTCGCTCATCAGTAAATGATGTCAGCAGTGGACTAGCCCCAATATTTAGCTTTAATCCAGTAAAGCTAGAACATACTACACCATTAAACCCAAAAACATCATTAAGGCCCCCGCCTATTACATTAAACCCGATTATCGTCCCACCCTTACTAATAAATTCACGCAAAGCCACCAATGCCGCCTGACTTAGAACCTTACCGGAAACAGTTGGATAAACCGCCACAACCTTATGTTGAAATGCCTGCTTATAATCTTTTGTAATAATAAACGGCACCCCAAAAGTTTTTAACCCCTTTGCCAGCGAAAGCCAAGACGACACTTCTTCTGTCAATAAAACAGCCAAACAATTATCTGTGCCATGAGAATATTCCGTTATTGCGGTTTTTCTTTCCTCAGGTATTAACGTTTCATCACTTGGCCCCGAAAATCCAGGAAAAATATATACGTTTTTCTCGTCAACCTTAAAATCACCTGAGTTGTCAGATACCCGCGATGTTACATGATCCGGCGGAACAACCTGAGTTCCATAGGCCCAGCTCACCGACATCGTAATACTTTGCCATACAATTAAAAAAACCAGTACGAAATACGATGGTTTTACCAGCACACTTTTTTTGCTTGGCACCATTAATAGAACCATCTCCAATCCCGCTGTCACTCTAATTTATCTCGTTAACAGCCTGTAAGACTCCATCCTCTTAAGGCGGAGAACAACAGTCTATAACACTAGAACTAAGTTCGTTCTAAATATTCGTTGGGTGGCAATAACCCCTCCGAATACAAGCCTCACTTATATCGTACTTCCTCTAATACCTTTTCCATAAACGGAAAGTACACCTGCCAATACAACTTGTCTTGCCGTACAAGTGCGTCAATCCCCAGTTTTGGGCGCCAAACAGTCACTTTCCAGCTTTCCTGAATATTATTATTATCAGCAAAATCACCCGCAAAATAATAGGTTCGATACTTGCCAAACCGCTTTACAATCGCCGGAAAAGCATTGGGCAGCCCACTATTCTTCAATATCTTAGCGCCTTCTTCCGTAACATCCAGATGATACTCTGCTAAAACTTCAGCATCTTGTGCAGCTTCAACAACATCAAACCAATAACTATACTCCACACCATTCTTAACTTTATAGTGCGCTAAAGCCTCCGGAGTAAAATAAATCCGATTAAGCCTTTCTCCCGCCGCCTTGCCCATCTGTAATATAACCACACCATCATCTTTATTAATAAAAGCAAATCCAGGACCACTAAATGACCAAGCCACTAAATATTGCTGTTCATAATTATGAACGAGCCATAACGGAAGCTCACGATTTGCCGAAGACAAGTCATCGAAATACCGGCCAATCCACCCTGTCCACTTCACCCCTAGCAGTTCTTCCATTCTACTGCGTGCCTCATCAGTACTTGGACTAGCTAATGTATTAAACTCGGCAATTAATATATTTCTATTGTTAAGGCTGCTCTGAATACTCGATACTTCGTCTGTTGTAAGACCGCCATATATAAGTTCCGACCTATTTCCTTTGAGATTTTCGCCAAAGTAATCTTCAGAATAAACGCCATAAGTGTCTGTTACATAAATTACATCCGCCTCATGTACATCATCCGGTAGTTTTCTTATAACATAAGTCTTATTCTCTAGCGGAAAAAAACCATAATAATCCTTATCATAACTAAAAGCTACGCCTGTTTTGCTATTGACGTATTTCAAGTTATTTAAAAGCCACATTAATGCCTTATGCTCCCGATAATTATTAACTGGAACAGTTTTGTCCAATATCACAACATTTAAAGGAACTTCCGGCTTAAACCACCAGATAATCGCAGGCAAGGCCACTACTAGAACTATTGCGGCAAATAATAACATATACCTTTTCACAATGCCGTACAGCTCACTTTCCTTGAATTAGGCAATCTATTAATCATCATACATTTTGCTGCCATCTGGCAGTACGATTCATAACTCCCCATTTCCCCTTAGTACCGCCAAGCCAACGATAAAGCCCTATTAAACGCAAAACACCAATCAGCTGCCTATAACCAAGATTTTCTATAATTGCCATACCCAGCAACAATAACGATTCTTTCACGCCTTTATACAATCGAAAAGTTAACTCCTCCAGCAGAAATGCCATAACCGATACCAGCATACCTAAACTGAATGACAACATAAAAAAAGCTACAAAACTATTCCACGAAATAAAATCAAAAATGAAACCTAAAAATATAAATAAATACCCGCAAATCTCAATAATCGGTCCAAACAATTCGAAAATAAACATAAACGGAAACGCAAACATGCCTGTCATTCCAGCCTTTAAATTAAACATTAACGATATATTCGAGGTAAGCGACTCTCCCAATCCCTGCTGCCAACGAATACGTTGATTGCGCAACGTACTCCAATCCTCCGGCGCTTCAGTCCAGCAAACCGGGTCTGGCACGAATGTAATCCGATACGGAACTTTTTTCTTTCGTAAATATCGATGTAGCCTTACAACAAGATCCATATCCTCACCCACCGTACCCACGCGGTAGGCTCCAGCAGCAATCACAGTTTCTTTATGAAACACACCAAAGGCTCCTGAAATAATTAGTAAAGCATTGAACTGTGCCCAACCCAACCTGCCAAACAGAAAGGCCCGCAAATATTCGACAACTTGAATCAGCGCCAAGAAGTTTCCAGGCAGCCCCACCTGGGTCAAAAAACCGCCACTTACCTTACATCCATTAGCAATACGTATAATACCACCACTGGCCACTGTACGCGAGTCTTCAACAAAAGGCTTCACTACTCGTTTTAGACTGTCCCGCTGCAAAATTGAGTCAGCATCCACACAACAATATAAGGGATAACGACAGGCATTTAAGCCTGCATTAAGCGCATCAGCTTTTCCGCCGTTCTCTTTATTTATCACTCGCAAATTACTATAATTAGCCGAACAATAGATTTCTCGAACCGGCTTTACCGAAATACGAATGCGGTACGCTTCCGGGAAAAGTTGTAAACTAAAGGCACTAATAAGCTTTTGCATGGTCTTATCCTTTGACCCATCATTTATTACAATTATCTCAAATTCAGGGTACTCTAATTGCATCAAGGATCGAACCGTTGCTTCAACATTAATTTCCTCATTATATGCTGGCACCAATATACTGATCGGCGGCATAAAATCTGGTGAAAGACCAATAAAGTTTTCAAACTCACTTTCCTGCATATATTTTAGTACATAAAACAAAGAACTTATATTTAGCGCAATGTAGCCTAAATTAAGCGTAATTAAATAAGCAAAAAACAGCCACTGAAAAGAAATAACCAATAGTTCTGTCATACAGCCATCCTTTTTTCCTCAATTACCTGCATTAAAGCATCAATGGCATAACTATCCTCCAAACCACGTTTTAGCTCTTCCAATTGCGCTAAGGTCATAAATGGCAGGCTACCCAACGCATGCGCGGCCCGATAGCGCACCCACCATTCCCGGTCCCCTAAAAAATTTAATAACAACGCTACATCTTCTTGTGTTCCTTGCTTGCTAAGCCCATTAGCTACTTGAACTTTTATTACCCATTTGGGATGATCAGCGTACCTACGCAAAAGATGCAAACTTTGGCCACTATCAACTTCACCAATAACACTTAAACAAGCAGCAATCACTTCTTCGTTATCAGCTTTCGCTAATAAGCCCTCAACTACAAAAATAGCGGTCCTTACAGAAGCAAACCGCAAATAGCGAATAAGGCGCGGCAATTCTTCGTTACTCGCTGCCAAAATAATTCCTTCCAGATAAGCCGAGGCTGCATCTGGCTTCACTTCCTTTAACCTCCCGGCAACTTGCGTTGGCGGCCATTCCTTATGTATTCCAATCAACGGTATAAAAACAGCAGCAGCAGCTTTAGAATCTATCCTGATCAAAGACCGTACAGCAGTTAAAGCGACCACCGGATTTTCACTTGTCTGAACAAAATTCTTTAACTCTCCCCATACTGTAAGTGCCTGCAGATGCCCCGCAGTATTCATCGCTAACAACCGACTATTTACACTATTACTCCATAGTAGCCCTTCTAACATTGCATCAACTTTAGCCATCCGAGCCACAACGTTTAAATTTTCTTTAACTTCCCCCTTCAGCCTTTCCTGCAAACTGTTCCATAACCATAAAAAGTAAACCAACTCCGATCGTTTTAAAGTTGGAACAGCTTTCGGCAATTCATACATACCTTTTTCCATTATCGGTAGCCATTTTTCGTTAAACCTTCTGCGTTGCCGCTCACCGCTTATTAGACGTAGCCGTAAATATAACGTAAGGACCGCCACCACTAACGTTAACGACATAACCCCGATACTTAAATAGGATACAAAAGCTATTACAGTGCTATCGAAAATAGCCAAACAAGCCTTGCCTCCTTATTAATACCTTTTTACTAATCCACGCGCAGTCTCTTATTAGCACAATTAATCCTTAATATGTATTTAGGCTTTCAGGTGCCTCTAATGCACAAATCTGTTTAATCTGGCCACTAGCTCACGGGGATTAAACGGTTTTTCTATATAATCCTGAGCTCCGTTGTTCATCACATAAACAACTTCTCGCTCAGAAGGATTATCTGTCAGCATGACAACCGCCGTTTCACTCCACGCCCGATTAGCCCGTATAACTTTAAGTAATTGCAAACCACTTACATATGGCAACATATTATCAACCAAAACAATATCGGTCGGCTTAGCATTATTAATAATATTTGTTGCCTCACGTCCGTCCCTGGCAACCAAAACTGAAAAACCTGCTCTTTCAAGCGCCATTACCAATAAGCGCTCATCAACAACATCATCCTCAACAATAAGCACCGTAGGGTCCGAAGCCTCCTTGAGCAAAGTTGTTGCAGCAATCTCATCCGCACCCGTTAAAACTGCTGATAACCTTCGCGCTGACCCTTGCTTTGCTTTTATCAAAGTCTTCGCATATTTGCTAGTCTTCTGGCCAATATATTCTAACTCAATTGATTTTTCCCTTATATATTCCTCTGACAAATCAGCACATCCAAGTTTGGCCTTTATAGCTTCTAAATCCCAATATACTTGACGAATAAGATTATCAATAATGACTACCATGTCTTCCTCGGCCTGCAACTTCTTCAATGCCACTTTTTCAAACCACCCTCTAATTATATATCGATAAAATTCGACAAAATATTACACCTACTTATAATTATTGCATTTTTTTTAAAAAAGATATAGTCTTTTGAAAAGAAAAATATAACTCGAAATCAGCAGTTGGCACTCTTTCTTTTCTTTATTCAACGTCTTAATATATAAAAAGTAAAAACCCGTTTAAAACTTAACGTTTTGAACGGGCCAGACTGAAAAAGATAATCACCTCCCACATTATGATAAAATTGCAAAGTGAAAGTGATTTTTTTATATCTCATATAATTTTGATTATGATTCCTCACCATCTTTACCACCATGAGGTCTCATCGCAGGCACCATTGAAATCTATTTAAATCAAAAAGCCCACAACATAAGCCATCAGCCTAAAAAGCTGAATTAATTGCCCTTTATTGCTTATTCCAAGGTTTAAACACCTTAATTTTATCTAACAGACCTTTCGGATTGCCATCAAAAGTAATAGCCCGATCATCAATAATTACCACTGCTGGCGGCTTTTCACCTGTCACATCATCAACTATAATGTCCTCCTCAGTAAGCCATTTCCGAATCGCCTCAATGCCCCCATCGTAATAACAACGGGATGATACAACAACTACCCGATAGTGCTGCCGAATCTCTGCAATAGCTTCTTTAATTCCTGGCACTGGTCGATCTGGAATGATCGTTGCTCCTTTCCACCGGGAAGAATAACTGTGTATTACTCCATCGAAATCAAAGATTACTGTCTGTTTTGACATGTTACCACCTCTCATTCGCTTCATATCCCGCCGCCATCCTCGCCCATCTTACTCATACATACTCATACTGGGCCTAACTTACGCTTTTAGCTTAATAATCCATCTCACTCTGCTTACCGTTCCGTATAAATCAGCCTTTACCGGATATAATAATATTATTCTTCATGATCTCTGCCTATTGAACAAGGTCATTACATTGGCCTTGTTCTTTTTTTATCACTACGAAGGCTTCCCCTATATTATGTAACCCTTACTTTGCCATTTGAATATTATGTGATAGATGTAACATATAAATTTTGTGGAGGACCAAATAAATGCACGATCACTCCTGTTGTGTTGCTTTATTTTTTGCAGCTGTAGCTGCAATTTCAGGTACTGTATATTACTTTAAATCCCAATTATCCGCTGTCCGTAGAAATATTGAAAAAGATAATAGTTGATAATCACTCTTCCTAAAGAACAAGGCCATAGCTTATTGATCCTCTACCCTTACTTCTAACTGTTAAATTAAATTTCTTTACCGCCTTTTCCAAGACGCTTAAACCAAGAGTTTAGGCGTTCTTTTTATGATCTTAATAAATACCATTTGTGATACAAAGACGATCTACAACCCTAAAAAGAAAATAGTAACATAATATTAGGCGATGAAAATCTGCCAAATACCGCTAAAAGCTGAGGCTAACAGCACTAGCTACTTAGCTCACACTGGAGATGATAAAAATGTAAAACTAAACTGTCATCGTAAGTAAAAAACGAAATTTTCTTATTATTAAAGGAGGAAGAAAAAATATGTCTTCTGAAAACACTACAAAAGAGTACAGTTTGGAGTTTGACCCATACAATTACACTGAAACTGCCGTGACGGTGGATGATAAAACTGTCATCTATCGTTCCTATGAAAGCATCGTCTATGTAAAGTATCCTGTAGACACCACCTATCAGATTATGAATATCTATGTCCCAGTGGAGTATTACGAAAAAGACCAATCAATTAATGGTTATAATGCTAAAACAGCGCCCATCTTCTTTCCCAATCCAATCGGCGGTTATATGCCAGGAACCCCTATGAGTCCTAGTGTAGATTTTAGTGGTGATCCCAACGGAGCTCTTCTTGCTTTGTCAAAAGGCTATGTGATAGCAGCGCCCGGTGCACGCGGCCGTACTACGCAAGCTGATAATGGCTTATACACTGGTAAAGCACCGGCCTGCATCGTGGACTTAAAGTCCGCAGTCCGTTACCTTCGTTATAACAAAAATCTTATACCTGGAGACACGGAAAAGATCGTCTCCTGTGGCACTAGCGCAGGCGGCGCAGCTTCAGCGCTTCTTGGCGCTACCGGCAACAACAAAGATTATGAACCTTATCTAAAGGCGATCGGCGCGGCCGCTGAACGTGACGACATCTTTGCTGCCCAATGCTACTGTCCCATCACGAATCTAGATAACGCGGACACGGCCTACGAATGGCTGTTCAACGGTGTAAACGGCACAATGACTGACGATCAGATCACAATTTCTGATCAGTTGAAATCGCTCTTCCCTGCATATGTAAATTCTTTAGGACTTAATAAGGGAACTGAGCTAGCACTGGATGCAGACGGTAACGGTCCCTTTAAAAACTACGTTAAATCCTTCCTAATTGCCTCGGCGCAAAAAGCCTTGGATGATGGTACAGATCTGTCTGATTTGACTTGGATAACAATAACCGACGGAACTGTCACCGATATCGATTTTAATGAGTACGCCGAGTACGCCTCCAGATATAAAGCAGCTCCGGCCTTTGACGGTTTAGACTTAAGCCACGCCGAAAATGGTCTGTTCGGATCAGCAACTATTAATGCTAAGCACTTTACGCAATTCGGTATGGAAAATAGTACAGTAGATAGCTTTCTTGCTGACGAACATATTGTAAAGATGCTGAACCCCATGAATTATATCGGCGCCCAAAATACAGACACTGCTCAGTACTGGCGGATCCGTCACGGAGCTGTTGATAGGGATACCTCTATTGCTATCCCCGTTATTTTGGCCACAAAATTAGATAACGAAGGCTTTAACGTTGACCTCGCGATACCTTGGGGTCAAGGCCATGGTGGAGATTATGACTTGGACGAGCTCTTTACCTGGCTTGACAATATCTGCGGGACTAACTAATGTAACCATCATTATATTTACATAACAAAAGCCTTCCGATTTCTCGGAAGGCTTTTGTTTACTTGGTGCGCCCGGGAGGACTCGAACCACCGACAAACGGTTTAGGAAACCGCTGCTCTATCCACCTGAGCTACGGGCGCATATATAACACAAACATTTTAGACAAAAAACTGCAATTTAACGTTATTTAGTATACTATATTGAAGCGTCAGTGTCAAATCTCATTATTTGGGAATAATTGTACTAACAATATGGTATATTTGAACACCACAATGGGGGTATATATTTTGACTAATACAGCCAAATACGAACCAGCGATAAATGAGAATTCGATTTCCTTCGACTCTTATGAGAAAATGGCTGAATATTATTTTAGAAACATCGATACGAAACCATTTAATGCATATTATGAGCGACCTGCTACATTGTCTTTACTTCCCGAAGTTAAAGGAAAGCGAGTTTTAGATGCTGGCTGTGCTGCAGGATGGTATAGCGATTGGCTATTGAAACACGGCGCTAGTGTAATCGCAGTAGATTTTAGTCCTAATATGATCGAAATGACAAAAAGAAGAATAGGAAATAACGCTGCAATTATAAGAGCAGATTTAAATGATCCACTAAGTTTTATAGAAGATCAATCAGTAGATATTATATTATCCTCTTTAACACTTCACTATGTAAAAAATTGGGAAATTACAATGGGCGAATTTGGAAGAATTCTTAAGCCCTTAGGTAATCTAATTTTTTCTGTCCACCATCCATTTATGGATTTTATATCTTTCAAAAGAGAAAACTATTTTTTAACCGAACTGCTAAACGATGAATGGGAAACTCCCAAAGGCAACGTAACAGTTCAATTTTACAGGAGACCTTTAAATACAATAATCTCATCAGTAATTGATGCCGGATTTATTATTGAAAGATTATTAGAACCAATGCCAACAAAAAAATTTAAAGAATTAGAGCCTCAAGTATACGAAAAACTAACCAATAAGCCACACTTTCTTTTTATTCGGGCAGTAAAAAACTAATGTATGAGATGACAAGGTATACAATGAATATCGGCTGCAAAAACAAAAAGCTCTAAGGAAGCTCCTTAGAACCATTTACTCAATAATATCTATTTTAGCAATTCACTGTTTATCCAACTTCTACGGACTTTCAAAAATTATCTAGTTAAGCAGTAAAAATGTCTGCACTTTTTACCAAAAGTCACCTACTGTAGGTTTTCATCGCTGATACTATTTCACAATCCAATTTTTCGCTTAATTTTATAACTTTCTCATTTGCAACGCCTTTACTCATAACTAGTTTAATTAGTTCAACCCGTAATGCTTCTAAACCTCCACCGCTTGACCTGTCTATTGGTTCCACGCTCCTTGCCCTTATGCTAAATACTGACTCACCTGTCAATTTTACACATTTTATTGTAAAAAGTTAGTCGATATTTGGCACTACCAAAAAAATAAATAGACTCTCTTATTTAACCTATTATTCACATTCCTAAAATGAGCCAACCTGATGAAGTTGTCCCTTTTTTAAACCACTGATTGTAATATATGTCGAATAGCATATTCAAGACTTTCGAAACTTGAATCTATTAGCTTTCATAGCCGCCTGCTGCCGCCTCTGTTTTGCAAGCCGCACTCCGTCTACAGGCTGTAATTTATCGCCGAATTCAGTTTGCAATAACGCCTCAAGTTCTTCTGGTGACAATGTCTGAGTTTTTAAGGCCTCTTCTTCTTTACTCATGCGCAGATTATCTCCCTCTAAAGTTAAATTATGTCACCATTTATTGTTCCCACATAAGAGGAAAAATACTCTATCTAAGTTTACAGGCATCTATAAAAATAACTCCATCCGTAACTTGGATGAAGTTATTCTTATAGATATCTTTCGCCGATAATTCAATTAGTTGTTTCTATTTACCACAACTTATCCACACTTGTCGGTACTCTGTGAATACTTTTGTGGATAACTCCTTTTAAGTTAGTCTTAACAACCTTCAGTGTGTACTTCCCGGCTCCAGTCCACCAAAACTTTGGTATGCTCCCAAAGATGTGTAAGTAAAATCTTTAATGATTCAAGATTATCGGCAGCAACAAGCCTCACTTCTTCGAAATCCTGCAGCGTATGTTTTGGGACCCAAACCATATGCGGTTTGGCCAAAAATTCCTCAACTGCTTGTCGTTTGTCCTGGTTACCTAACACCACTCTGATTTCTCGCTTATCCGGGTCATATTCGATATAGCCGCAATCATTATCATAATGAATTGCTACCCGAAAAATTTCTCCCATAAAGCACATCCTCTCTAATCCCAATCTTTATCTACCAGCAATTCCTTGAGTAATCTCCATCTTCAGCAGCACTTGCATCACGCATTATCTGTGAAGCCTGCTCCAAATTATCAACTTTAAGTACCACTCTAGCACCATCAATGTCGGTTGATGCAAAAGCATATATATATTCAATATTTATACCGTTATCAGTTAACAACTTAACCTTCTTCATCAGGCCACCTGGACTATCCTCAATCTTCATAGTCAGAACAGGGGTTATTTTAACAGCATAATTTGCATCTTTGAGAATTTGCTCCACCTTATCAGGATCATTGACTACAATACGCAGTATCCCAAAATCCGCTGTATCAGCGACTGTCATTGCCCGAAGATTAACGCCATTCTCGTTAAGCGCATTAAGTACTTGGGCCAGTGTCCCTCGCTTATTTTCTAGGAAAACCGAAATTTGCCTTAATATCATGGGTAAGCCTCCCTAATTAAATATTTCGATTATCAATCACGCGCTTAGCCTTACCTTCACTGCGCTCAATAGACTTAGGACTTACCAACCTAACTTTCGCACTGATTTGTAATACGTTTGACAATGCAGCTTTTATCTTTTGTTCAAGACCTTCCAATCCGCGTACTTCATCACTAAACATCTCCTCATTCATTTCAACAAGGACAGTTAATATATCAAGATTATCTTCACGATCAACAATAAGCTGATAATGCGGTGATGTATTGCCAATGCTGAGCAGTACACTCTCAACCTGTGATGGAAAAACATTAATTCCACGGATAATAAGCATATCATCGCTACGACCCAAAACCTTCCCCATCCGGATCAAGGTACGGCCACAGTCGCAGACACTACGGTTTAGCATCGTAAGATCCCGAGTTCGATAACGTACCATAGGCATGCCCTCTTTGGTAATAGTGGTTATCACCAGTTCTCCTTTTTCACCATCCGGCAATACCTCTCCAGTCACAGGATTAATGATTTCAGGATAAAAATGATCTTCACTGATATGCAAGCCATCCTGACAAAGACAATCACAAGCAACCCCAGGACCAATGATTTCGCTCAAGCCATAAATGTCTAGTGCCTTAATGCCAAGTCTAGCTTCAATCTCACGCCGCATATTTTCCGACCACGGTTCAGCCCCAAAAACACCTGCCTGAAGCTTGAACTCACTTAGATCAAGCCCCATTTCACGGATGGTATCGGCAATAAAGAGCGCATAAGACGGAGTGCAGGCCAGTACCGTAGTGCCAAAATCTTTCATTAACATAATCTGCCTAGCAGTATTACCAGTAGAAACAGGAATAACCGACGCCCCCAATAATTCAGCACCATAATGTGCCCCGAGGCCACCGGTAAACAAACCGTATCCATAAGCTATCTGTATACAAGAATTCTTAGATGCTCCACTGTAACTAAACGCCCTGGCCGTCACTTCAGCCCAAATGTCGATATCTTGTTTGGTGTAACCAACCACTGTCGGTTTACCCGTAGTCCCACTAGATGCATGAATACGAACGATTTCTGTTAATGGGACAGCAAAAAGTCCGTAAGGATAATTATCCCGCATTTCTTGTTTCGTTATAAACGGAAGTTTCCGAACATCATCCAGTTCAGTAATATCCTCAGGCAATACCCCCACAGCCTTCATCTTATTACGATAAAACGGCACCTGGCGATAAACCCGTTGCACCGTATCTCTTAACCGTTTAGTCTGAAGTTCTGTCATTTCCTCCCGACCCATTGTTTCAATAAGTTTATTCCAATACACCTTTTCCCCTCCCATAACTAATCACAATAATATGACAATGCACTACCAGCATAATGGAAAAAGACCCCAGCGGAAAATTACCATGAAACTTTCCGCTGGGGTCTTTTATACCCACGGTGTCAACTTCACACGAAGTTTTGTACCGCTTGGTCCAGACGCCACGAAAAACCGGAACCCTAGGTACACTCCCATTATAAGTAATTATATTCATCGCCGTCCTGGCGGTCAAGCCTTTGCTAACCACGGCGGTGAGCCGGCTTTAAATCAACTATCGGCGATACTCCTGCCTGAAAACTTAGCTCAGCTTCTCTTAACAGCTTTTTCTGGCTATTAATTTGCTTTTGACGTTTATCTGCTCGGTAGTAATTCGCGTCAGATCTCATAATATAAGCCTTTTCAGTATCTTGTAAAAACAGCTCCAAAATGGCCTTAATCCGCCCCTTGTGTTCAGACTCTTCTACCGGAAACAGTAGTTCCACTCGTTCATTAAGATTTCTTGTCATCCAATCAGCACTAGAAAGATAAATTTCTTCCTCCCCGCCATTGGCAAAATAAAAAATTCGACTATGTTCCAAGAAACGTCCGACAATACTTCGCACCGTAATATTATCACTTACTCCAGGAAGCCCCGGACGCAAAGTACAGATACCTCGCACAATTAAATCTATTTTCACTCCATGATGTGACGCCTCATATAGCTTCAATGCCAATTCCTTATCAACCAGTGAATTTACCTTTGCTATAACCCTCGCCGGTTTCCCGGCATCGGCAAAATCCATCTCTCGCTTGATCAGCTCATAGAATTTTTGTCTAAGACCGATTGGAGCCACGCCAAGCTTATTCCAGACCGGCGGATCAGAGTATCCGGAAAGTACATTAAAAAAAGCGGATGCATCTGCGCCAATTTGGTCATTAGCGGTTAAAAGCCCTATATCAGTATACTGGCGGGCGGTGCCTTCGTTATAGTTGCCTGTTCCCATATGCACATACCGTTTAATTACCCCATGTTCCCGCCTGACTACCAAAGCAATCTTGGCATGAGTTTTAAGGCCAACCAAACCATATATCACGTGGCAGCCAGCCTCTTCCAGTCGCTTGGCCCACAAAATATTGTTTTCCTCATCAAACCGGGCTTTGAGTTCCACCAGCACAGTGACCTGCTTTCCATTTTCAGCAGCTTCCGCCAGAGCCTGTACAATAGGAGAGTCTCCCCCCACACGGTATAACGTTTGCTTAATAGCCAAGACCTCTGGATCGACAGCAGCCCCGCGGATAAACTCGATTACGGGCGCAAATGACTCATAAGGATGGTGCAGCAGAATGTCATTTTCCTGGATTGCTGCCAATAGATCATCTTTTCCGACAAGTCCGGGCGGAATAGCAGGAACAAACGAAGGATACATTAACTTGACCGCCCCAATCGACTCACCGAATTTCATAAAACAGCCAGTATCAATCGGGCCATTTATATCATAAACATTTTCCTCTTTAATTTTAACGCCGTCGATAATAAACCTTCTCAACACCTTCTTTGCGGTTTTTCCAATCTCCAGGCGAACCGCATCGCCCCGTTTACGCTGCCTTAGTGACTTTTCAACCTCAGCTAAAAGATCATCGGCATCTTCCTCATCAATCGTTAAGTCAGCGTTTCGCGTTATCCGAAACGGGACAATACTTTTTATCACATACCCGCGAAAAAGACTGGCACAGTAAGTTTGAATAATATCCTCCAAAAAGACAAACGTTTGCCTTTCCGTCTGGTTCGGCAGCTTTACAATCCTCGGCAGCACACCTGGCACCTGAATTACGGCAATCTTTGGGTCACTCTGTCCACGTTTAAGTTCCACCGCTAAATTCAGACTGCGATTAGCCAAGAACGGAAACGGATGACTTGAATCTACTGCCAGCGGAGTCACTACCGGAAAAATAGTTGTGGTGTAATAGTGCTCCGTCCATTCGCGATACTGTTGCGGCAATTCAGCTACGCTAGTAAAATATATTTTTTGCTTTTCCATTTCCTCTAGCACATTACGTAAATAACGATACTGCTTCTGAACCAAACGGCGAGTACTTTCATTGATTTTTCGCAGTTGTTCAGCTACCGTTAACCCAGCGGCATCATGTTTATTAATACCGCCTTCAAGCCGCTGTTTAAGTCCGGCAACCCTTATCATAAAAAACTCATCCAGATTTGACCCTGTTATAGCAATAAACCGTAGCCGCTCCAAAAGGGGATTGCTTTTCTCATTCGCCTCCTGGAGTACTCGGATATTAAATTTTAGCCAACTTAGTTCCCTATTGAAGAAATACTCAGGTTTATCAAACATAGAAACCCATCCTGCCATAATTAATTTCGTCTCAATACTGCTTTAATACCGAATACACGCGCAAAAAATTCGGCCTTATCAAAAAAGGTCCATTCTTCTAACGAAATATCCATTTCAGAGCTAACACAGATAATTAGTTCGTCACCGCTTAGCACAACATCGCGAATGATAGCCTTTTGAAAGTGACTGCGATCAATAGCATCCGCCAGCCTGATAATAGCCGCCAGCTTTGCCACCGTCATCTGCTTCTCTGGAGCAAGGACTGCAAACTCGGGATCATTGCTAGACGGAGTTCCTTTTGAATGATAAAAAGCAATGTTGGCCATCATCACCTTTTCCTCCTCTGAAAAACCAAGAATATCTGCCGAGGAGATAATGCGGTAGGAGTAAAAATAATGTCGCCTTAAGCTAATAAATTTGCCAACATCATGTAGTATAGCCGCCACCTGTAATATAAACCGTTCCCGTTTGCTAAGACCATGTACTTTAATCAAGCGGTCAAACAGCACAAGTGCGGTTTGCTCCACATTGGCTGCGTGCTTCTGATCATACTTATACTTACGGCCAATAGCATGAGCAAGACTAACAATCTGTTTATCAATCGTTGTCAGCCAGCTATCGTTCGTCCTAGCCCCAATATCACAAATAGTTATCCCATCACTGAACTGAGCGTTAGAAACAATAATGTCCTCTACGTTAGCCAAATCTAAAATTTGCTTATACAGCACAATTGTTGGCAAAACCATTTCCGCTCGGTGCTGAGAAAGCTTAAACTCTTGCATCACCTGTGGAATATTAAGTCTTTTCACTCGGTCATGTAAATTGAGGAAATCAGCTACTCCAATAGATTTCAAATTACCAGCTTCCTCGTGCCCCAGCATTTTTAAAAGCATACCTGTTTCCACGCCGGACAGCACCATATATTTTATTCTGCTTCCACCTAATTCAACCCCTACCGGACGAATTGTACTACTAATAAATTCAGTTAAAGCTTGATAAAAACAAAGCGACTGGCGCTGGTATTTATCAAAACTTTCCTTAATCCTCAGTGCTCCAATATGAATATTCTGTTGATACTTTAATATCTCATCTTCATACAAAGTAATCCCCAGTCCGCCGGAGGAAATATCCACAAAAAGGATACCTTCAGCCCCTAAAACAAGTCCACGCTTTTCTACTGCCCGAAACATCGTGACATATTTATGAAATATCTCCTGAATCATATCGACAACATCCACCGTAAAACCAGTCTTAACTCTTATCTGATCAACAATATATTCCCGGTTCTCTGCTTCCCGGATGGCTGTAGTCGCAAGTAAGCGATACTCCTTGACCCCATACTCATTTAAAATCCGGCGATAACCTTTTAGCAATTCGCAAATTTCCTTCACGGCGCAAAAGTCGATCCGTCCATTCTTAAACGTTTCCTCCCCCAAAGACACCTGGCTGCAAACCCGTTCCACCACTCTCATATCTTCCAGTGAAAAGTACTCCACAATCTGCAGACTTACCTGTTCTGAGCCGATATGAATAACCCCGAATAATCTCGGTGAACCGTTCCTCATTATTTCGACCTCCGCACTACTATCTTAATCATTCTTCTAATAAAACCAACTAATTTCCTCTTTTCGACACGCACCAAATGTTAACAATATGTTAATTTTAACGCCAATTGCCTATTTTTCTTATGTTTATTAAATTTTCAGTATTTTAAAACTCATAATAACTTTTTATGCTTAACGTGGAAGGACCTCCTTAAGTTCATCGAACTAAAAGAGGTCCTTCCACGTCAGGAAAATCCTTATTACTTAGAATTGGCCGCCAAAACTAAATGAAGTTTTGCCACCATTCTCGCCGCGAGCATAGTCTAGACGTATTGGGCCAAGCGGCGTATTAAGCCGTATTCCAACACCGACGTCACCTTTTAGATCGCTAAGCGTATAACCCCCATTATCCCACGCATTACCTAAGTCCCCAAATAGAACTCCTTCAACTTTCTTAGCCACCGGGAAACGATATTCGATTGTTGACGCCAACATCTTCTTGCCTGTAAACTGATCATCGTTATAGCCGCGTAGACTATCCGATCCTCCAAGCGAGAATTTCTGCGACAAAGGCATATTCCCTTCAGCATAGCCGGCCATCAACCGAGTGGCAATTACTTGGCTATGACCAACTTTAAAATAGTTGCGATCTTCAACAGTATACTTGTTAAAGTTAAAATCACCGCCCAAGCCTCGCCCGGCAAATTCACCGGTAACCGATAAACGAGTTCCCTGAGTCGGATTAAAAACATTGTCACGAGAGTCATATACCCGCGATAGAGCTACACTTCTGGTTAAGCCAAAGTTTTCCGCCAAATACTCCGGATAACTAGCATAATCCATCGGACCGGAATAATACTCCACATAGGTGTCGGTCCGATTTTTAAAGGTAAGATAATTACGTATATATTCACCTTGAGCACGGCCCAGTCCAATGTCAAATCCTCGTACATTTTTATAGTAAGTTGACCGTAATGTCGAATAATCGCTGCTATCTAGTGGATAACCATAGTCGCTGTACTTGCTTGTCAAGTTGTACCAATTAAACGTAAGTGAAGTCTCTTTACTATCCAGCCACGGCTTGGTATAGGAAAATTTATAACCTTTAGTCTTCGAATCGCCGCCAAATTCCCAGTATACTTTAGCTGCATCGCCTGTACCCCCGAAATTATTGTCGCCAACTTCAATTATCCCCACCATACCATCACTTTGACTATAACCGGCACCTATAGAGAATGTCCCTGTTCTCTGTTCAGTTACATCAGTTTCAAGAACAACTGAGTTTGGCTCAACACCGGCATTAAGCTTCATGTTAACATCTTCAAAAAAACCAAGGTTGTACAATCTTTGCATACTACGACGAGCATCATTTGAGTTAAAAGGCTCGCCTTCTTTAACCTTCATTTCACGGGTAATAACATAAGTTTTTGTCTTCTGATTTCCCTTGACAACGATGTCTTCCAGCTTGCCTTCATTGATTGTTATAATTACTGCTCCACCGTCACCCATCGTCACATCAGTAACCCGAGCCAATATATAGCCCTGATCGTGATAGTAGTTCTCGATAGTTTTGGTGCTTTCACGTATGGTCTTGGTGTTGAGTACCTTACCCTTGTCCACTTTAAGCAAACTTTTCAACTTATCAGTGGACACCTTGGTATTACCCTTGATAACAACATTGTCCAATGCAGGATTTTCCATCACCGAGTAGACTATCTTGACCCCTTCCGTTACTGCGGTAAAACTCACGGTTACATCGAAAAAGTTGCCAAGTTCATAAATAGCCTGCATATCCTTTTTGATCGCTTCCGCATCAAACTTATCACCGGGTTTAACTTTAACTACCGCCATAATTGTGTCTTTCGGCACTGTTATGTTGCCAGAAACCATCACCGTAGTAATCGTTTTGCCAGTAAAGTCTGTAGCGGACGAACCCGCGGCATAAATCGGTACAATAGAGCTAACCACAATACTAACCATCAAAAAAACTGTCACACTAACCATTCGGAAACGCGCTATTAGTTTCATTCATTACCTCCCTAGTTTTTTTCTGATCTGCCCTAAAATTAGAAGGTATACTGCAATCCGACATTCGCACCGTACTGATGGTTCATACTATCAGGTTCCTGAGATACATAAACTGAAGGAGACCCGGCAGTTGTTAACCTAACCCAATTACTTTCTCCAATCCCCGAATACTCATACCATGGCGTAAACACTAGCGACCAGCGCGAACTCATTTTATAGTTATACGGCATTTCCGCCCTAAACCCAACTTTATTTCCTAGTGTCATTTGGTGTTCATCATAGCCATCACCACTAACAGCTATATCACCGTTAAACATAAACTTGGCCGCCAAATCCACCGCACCGCTCAACTTGCCGCTAACCCTAAACTCGCGGCGATACCCAACCGGAATATAATTCCAGTTGTATTTCTCCAAGTAGCCATATTCACCGGTCAGATTTCTGTCCCACTTGTGACTGCCGATGCCGGTATACAAATAAGTCCTTTTATCACCAGAAACTGGCACAGCATAAATAAATTCGGCATTAGTTATTTTGTTTTCGGTAATCCCCTGATAGGGGGTAGATGTGTTCGTACTGGAATTATAGAGCGCCCCATCATAGTGCGTGTCATGATTTGTGTGGTCGTAACTCACCCGCCAGTATTCCTTAGTTACCGGATCCTGACTCTTGTAGGCAACGTGAATCCCGTTCAGCCAACCACGCTCTGAACTATCAATCGATTCTTGATAGCCAAAATGGAAACGATTAAAACTCACTTCCAGTGAATCATTGCTGCCTGCATCCCTGTCAGATTTTTCGAAAATATCCCGATCTCGGCAAACCGTAAAAGAATTATCAGCCGGATGCCATTCCTCGCTCCCAAGATAAATATTTCTCGGGTTCACCTTTTTCCCATTCATATAAAGCTCAAAAGTAATAGCGTTACTGTCGGAAACTGCAAAATCGATTTCGCTGCTGCTAACTCCCTTAACCCTAAATTTCAAATTATTATGATCTTCTACCTGCACGGTTCCGTTATCTTCAATATTTCTTGTTGAAATATTTCTAAACTGGCCATCGGTTCGGATACTTCCGGAAAAACTTCCCGTCTCTTCGTCCAAAGCCATTCTTATATGTACGCCAGAGGCGTCCCGCCAGATAAAATAGCCGCGACTATTGTTATCAATCACCGGCTGTCCCGTCATGTTAGGCGACCAAGCCGCCAAAGCAGTACTAATCGATAAAAATAATGCCATGATAATAGCGACAGGCATTATCTTCTTTTTCATACCCATTCCTCCTGAAACTATGAAACTGTACCATAGAAGGTTATATACCTATTGTCCCTTGCCAGCCAGCATCAGCCTACCAGCCATGCCGATGCGGCCCCGGCCCTGGCCCAGGTCCCCAATCAATCCACGGTCCGCCAATAATAACAATCGGCCCTCCATCATCATGCCGGTCAAACTCTCTACCATGCCGGATGGTAAACTTATAGCTCTCAGGATGCCAGCCATCCTCGCCGATAAATATATCGTTCGGATTAATTTCGTCGCCATCCATTGATAAGGAGAAAGTCAAATACGTTCCATCTTTAAAATGCATATCAATTCCTGATGTTCCCCCGGTGGTTGTAAACTGAAAAGTAATTTTATTCCGGTCGCCATTAACATGAAAGTAATCATCCTGACCATTGGTCTTTCCGAAAGTGTCCTCAAATACACCATCGGTACGAATCACGCCGCTAAATACATGGCTCTTCCCCAAAGTAGTCGTACGGACATGCAGACCTTCTTTATCCTGCCAAATAAAATAGCCTTGACTGTCGCCTGCCTTAAACGCCGCAGGTTTCCCGTCCAAACGGGGCAAATGCGCCGCAAACGCAAAACTTGAAAAACAAAGAACGATAAGCAACGCCAGAACCGTACTTACTCCTTTTCTCACCACTACCTTAATACCTCCTTTAGTTTTGCAAGCGGCTTTAGCCTAAAACTCGCATGCAAATCTTACTTCTTATTAAGCTTATAAATTAACTTTAACCCAAATTTGTTACATTTTTGTCACATTTTTGCAAAAAGGTTATAACACCCTTACTTTTTTAATAGTACAATACTATTAAAAGCAAATAAATTCATAATAGAATTACTAGCAACCACAATATAAGTTAGAGTTTTATAGCCTACACACAATTGTTCCGGTATCTGCAATTCCCCCTTGATCCCACTACATAACTTCGGAAGGAGAAAAAATTGTTATTTCTTATTAAAGGTATAGTTTTAGGCTTCTCGATAGCTGCTCCTGTAGGACCCATAGGAATACTTTGCATTCGACGCACACTATCCAAAGGAATGGTCAATGGCTTTATCTCTGGCTTAGGTGCTGCTACGGCTGACTCAATATATGGCCTTATAGCTGCTCTTGGTATATCAGCGGTATCTACTTTTTTAGCAGACCATCAATTCTACCTGCGCCTTAGCGGAGGGATATTTATTCTATATTTAGGTTATATAACATTTAAATCTATCCCTGCTGAAGCTGCTGCAGGTACAAGCAGCAATAGACTTCCAAGTGCTTTTGCATCCACCTTTTTTTTGACCATTACTAACCCGATAACGATAATGTCTTTTGCTGCTGTCTTTGCCGGAATAGGGGTAGGTACTACAGACGAAACTTACATATCATCACTTTTTTTGGTTATTGGTGTTTTTACTGGTTCTAGTCTTTGGTGGTTATTTTTAAGCGCAATGATTAATGTGCTACGCCATAAATTCGACCAAAAACAATTAAAGTTGGTCAATCAACTTTCAGGACTTTTACTTACTGGTTTTGGTATATTCAGCCTAATTTCTATTTAAGCAAGAACTTCATCTTCGGTTATGACACTAATCTTGCATGACCTTCTAAGCCGCCCCCCCGGCATTTTTTTACCTATAAATGAGTCTGCGTCTAGTGTCCTAAATACGCAAAGAGCAATAATCAGAAAAGCTTTTCCGCTTAGCATTGTTGGATCTTCAATTTTGACGAATTGTAACAATATGTTAAAATTGAAAGAAGCATTCGCCAAAACTTTTCCGATTTCAACAAGGTTTTTGGTTGAAAAAACGAAATACTATTACTAACAAACGGGGGAATGTCATGACTGAACGAATTGCAATCATTGATTTAGGCTCCAACTCAGCGCGACTCATAATTATGCATATATATACCAACGGTGCCTATAATCTTGTCTATCATCAAAAAGAAACGGTCAGACTTAGCGAAGGTATGACCACAACTAAACTCTTAAACCCAGAAACAATTAAACGGGCTATTGGCACACTGAAAATCTTCTCTCATATGTGCCGACTGTTTCAAGTCAACGATATTCTTGCGGTAGCAACGGCTGCCGTTCGCGACGCTAAAAACGGTGATGAATTTCTCCGTGAGGTCACTGAAGAAACAGGAATCGCTCTCAAAGTTATCAGTGGAAAAGATGAAGCCTTCCTGGGTTATACTGGAGTTATCAACACTCTGGACATAACCGATGCTGTACTTTTTGATCTAGGCGGCGGCAGCACCGAACTAACTTTAATCAAAAACCGCCAACCTGAAAGCGTAATTAGTCTGCCATTCGGCGCAGTAAATCTCACCGAGCGTTTCGGCACCCAAAACCAGATCAGTGCCAAAAAGCTTTATGATCTCAGCACATATATAATACATCATCTGGCAAAAGTTCCCTGGCTTGCCGATTCCAACCTGCCCCTGGTCGGCGTTGGGGGTACAGCTCGCAACATCGCCAAAATGGATCAAAAACGCAAAAACTACCCCTTTAACAAAGTCCATAACTATCGGCTTGGCAGCATTTCCTTCAACGATCTATGGCAGGCGTTGCTTGCATCCGACCTCAAACAACGCGCCAAATTCGCCGGTCTCAGCCGGGAACGCAGTGATATCATTGTCGCCGGAACAACCATAATAAAATGTCTTTTTGACACAACTAACTCTAACCGTCTCATCATTAGCGGCTGTGGGGTCCGTGAAGGCATCTTCTTAAAACATTATCTCACCAAACTTGGCCAACCTATAATCATTGACGACATCCTTGAACACAGTACAAAAAACATGCTGCTTTTCTATAAAGCCAACGCTAACCACGCCTACCATGTCGCCGCTTTGGCTGACGCTATGTTTGAAGGCTGGCAGGAACTTCATAACATGGACCACCGTGACAGACTACTTCTGCGCATCACCAGCCTACTTCATGATATCGGCATTACTATCAACTTTTATGATCACACCCGCCACAGCGCCTACCTTGTAGAAAATGCCCGCCTTTTCGGCCTGACCCACCGGGAACAAATGCTGGCCGCAGTAATAGTTGGCTGGCACAACGGCCCGCAAGCCAAATACACGCGCAATAAGTTTTATAGTGAGTTTCTGGATGATAGCGACTGGCAAAAGGCCCGCAAGCTGTCCTTACTCTTGGCGCTGGCCGAAAGACTTGAGGCAACACAAATGCAGCTTATCCAAAATTTGTATTCGAGTATAGAAAACAATGTAGCATACCTCAACATCACCGTCGATGCCCAAGCCGCAAGCATCGAGCTAGAGGAAGTCCAACAACATCGCAAATGGTTTAAGAAAGAATTTGGCGTGGAACTTAAGATAAAACCTTGTAAATGATAAACCCGTTCCACAAAACCGAAAGGGGGGGTTATCTGCGATATGGTTTCACTTATCAATGCCGCCAACAGTCTAGGACTTGTAACAAAATTAGTCCGCCATGTTTTCCCGCTAGTGGACATAGAGTTGGAAAAATGGCGTCTATACGCTGCAGAGCACTGCTGTCCTGAACTAGCTGAACAAGCGCTAGCCAGCATAGAAAACAAAAAATTTCATTGTCAAGGCGGCAGCATATATAGCCTATATAATGGAGTCAATACAACCAGTTGTGTACGACTAATAGTAGCTCTCCAAACCGTCAGCGATTACCTTGACAACCTCTGCGACCGCGCGGGAATTACTGACGAAGCCGCCTTCCGCCAGCTTCATCTTGCAATTTACGATGCTCTTGAACCTACCGCCCCCCTTCACAACTACTATACTTATTATCCATTCAAAAATGACGGCGGCTATTTATCAGCCCTTGTAACTACCTGTCGCACAGAAATCAGCTGTCTACCTGCCTATGATCTGGTAAAACCTTTTGTTCTCCACCTGGCCAAACTATATAGCGACCTACAAACATATAAACACCTTGATCCCACCATTCGTGCCCCTAAGATGTTTGCCTGGGCAACCGCAAGTCTCGAAGCATACCCCGATTTAGCTGCCCAGGAATTCGCTGCTGCGGCTGGATCTACACTGGGAATCTTCATGCTCTGTGCACTAGCTGCAACGCCATCCCTGACAGAAGCTACAGTCAAGCAAACCTACACCGCATATTTCCCCTGGATCTCAGGTCTCCATATTCTATTGGACTATTTTATCGATCTTCGCGAAGACCAGGAAAATGGCGATCTTAATTTCATCACCTACTACCAAACCCAAGCCGAAATCCAGGTTCGCCTCACTCACTTTCTTCAACAAGCCCTACTTAACGCGCAAAACCTTCCTGACCCGATTTTCAACAAAACAATTGTCCGAGGCCTTTTAGCAATGTATCTATCTGACCCTAAAACATCATATTCGCCCGAAAAAGAAATTAAAACCGCCCTTCTATCCACCGGCGGTAACTATACAAAATTTATGTATGCCTTGTGCCGCCTGCTACGCCAGCGACAACTGTTATAGCTATAATAATAAAAATATAAGAGCAAAAAAATAAACGCAAGCCCGACACTAGCAAGTTCAAGTTCTGTCGGGCTTGCATTTTTTTACAACATCCTAAATCAGAATACCAATTAACATTACCAAACTAAACTTCTAGGAAAAACGTTCTAAAATATATGCATGGCTTCGTGAGTAATTACGTCTAAATCCATCTAATATTGCCAAGCCGGTACAATCAATGTATTTAATAAAATTGTCCTGGTAACATCGGCCAGCCCAAAGCCAGCCTATAACTTTTACTATCGCAACAAAAGGAAACATTCTTTTCGCAAAATGCCGATACAATTCCAGACCGTTTCTGTAAGTATAATAGGCCTTCCATAATGGATCATAATGTTTCCTTTGATTTATCAGTGTCTGACAATCATGATAAAAGACAAGCTCCGGAATAAACAGGTTCCTGCAACCTGCTTCTCTTATTGAATAAGTATAAAGAATATCATCGCCGTATATAAAAAGCTCCTTTCTGGGAAAACTAATAATCCCGTTTCTAATACAACTTATATTAATAAAACACCCCACAAACGAAGATGCGTCAATATCAATAAACGCGCCTGCTTTACTATAATCATCATCGGTTAGATGAAATCCTTTATAACCTTTTAACAATGTATTAACTACCCTCATAAAAGACCCAAACGGATTATAGCTCGGACGATTCATCTGCGAGATCATCCCTTGGGGCAAGTATACCGCAGCTGCAACAGATCCAGTGTTTTCCGGCAGCCGCGGCTCTACTCCGCTAAATTTATCCAGCAAATTATCTGCCGGATAAGCATCATCATCATAGCATAATATCCACTTAACCGCGGAGTTCTCTATCGCTAATTTAAAACCCGTATAAAATCCTCCGGCACCGCCAACATTCTCTTCCAAATTGATAACCCTCAGAATATTATCATCAATCCTATTAAGCCAAGCTTTAGTTCCATCAGTTGAAGCATTATTAACAATAATAATCTCAGCAGGGTTTTGAATCCGTATCTTTTTATATGCTTGCTTTAACTTATTCAGTCGATTGAATGTTACAATTACTACAGCTACTGTCATAAAACCCTCCCAAACCACGCCTGAATATTTTCCTGAAAAGTCCTTTCTTATTTTCTATTTAATTTACATTTTTTTTTGCAAGATACTTCTGCCAAAAAGAACGTTTTATCATTGTCGGAAACTCATTCCGATATAAAGCCTGCAACGTTTTGAAATTCATTATAACTTTAAATACAAGCTTTCCTAATTCTAACATCCCCTTCCAGAATCGCCGTACACTTCTTTTAGTCAAGTACCCCATTAGACTGTCCATATCGATATAAAGCACAGCTTCTTTTTTGAAAATTGCGGTCAATCTGCTGCTGTGCAACTTTTCAATAACATACCCCTTCGACATAATGCCGTTATTTTTATCTATAAGAAATGATGGCAGCAACATTCCGTTCAAGGTTACTGCCATTACCAATCGCTTAACTGCATAATCACGAACAGTCCGATTATACTTGGACATAGCTATCAAATCTTTTGAAATAGGGACAGTTTTCTCCTTTTGCATAATCAATAGGCTTTTATGTAGATTCGGGGGACTGAGTAATTGTAAAAACATAGGTCCTTTCAAAAAATCCCAGTACCCGCGCATAATCATTTCCGCCCGATCATAGCGATATGTCAAAAGAGCACTTATGACGTGTCGAATAATCTTCGCAGCAAGTTTTCCTGAAGTCAGCTCAGGCTCATGGATCAGCCGCATAATCGCTTCATTACGTGCAATATAGTAATCCGTCATTGTTGAGCTTTTTCGCTCAAAGGATTCATGCCAAACACATATACCATTAAGATCAGTTGTTACAATGCCTAATTCACGCAACCGCCAGCTAAACTCCATATCATCTCCTCTAAAGAAAAATGGCAGCGGATAGCCAACCGTTTTAGCAAATGCAGCCGGAAAAGCGAAAAACCACCATCCATGGTAAAAAGGGTTTTCTTCAATCCCAAAAAAGGCAACGGACTCCATACTAGTCATATCCAATTGGTGTTTGTTGGGAAATAGCGTTCCTTCGTAATAAAATGCACCACTTTCATGGGTAATGTTTGGCTGATCAATCCGGAACATTTTTCCACCCATACACAAATTCGTATCTTTTACCAGACAGAAAAAAGCGTGAAGGCGTATAAAGGATTCCGGTTCATACACAGCGTCATCATCACAGAAAACAATATGACTATGTCGCCCATTTTCCTCTATCTCCAGCATCCCTCTGGCAAATCCTCCGGCCCCGCCATAATTGGCGTTTGGGATAATAGTCACACGCCCGTTATTTCCCAGATCTAAGGATTGTCCGTTGTCAACAACATATACGTGTAAATCCTGTGGTGACATTATGCCAAACAGGTTCTTTTCAAAAGATGCCAGGTTGTTCTTTACATACTGCTCACGTTTGAAAGTCGTTATGACTAGCCCAAGCGATACTTCCCGCTCCACAACCTGGTCAGTAACAAAAGCCGCTCCTAAAAAAGCCGAGTCAATAGTTGCCTCATATTCAATATAAATAATCCCATAAATTTCATCAGCATTTTCAAACACGCTAACCCTTTGACTGCCTTCTGACTGAAACTCAATAGTCTTTTGAAAGATAAGCTCAGTTCCATTAACATGTGACCTTCGATATATCCTTAAAGCTCCACAGCCTTGACCCCTTACCTCTAACTCTAGCGTTTCAATAGTCGTATATTTTTTCCACCTGTCACATAAAAAACTATTGAAATAGGTGTCAAAAATTACCTTACTGCCATGTGGTAAAACAACTATGCCTTGCTCAAAATCAATACTAGCGTTTTGTAGATGACAATAAAGTTCCTGTTCGCTGCATACACCGATTTTGGGTAAGATAAAGTTTTGTAGGATCATCGCTCTGCTCCATTTCATTGATCTATATTTTTATAGGCCCTTATTACTTGCTTTATATCACCTGCCATTCTAACTTTATGGTTGTCTATCCAAATAACCCTGTCGCATAGCTTTTCAATATCCGCCACATTATGCGAAACAAGCAAAATTGTTACCCCATTCTTTTTAAAATTCAGCATAGTTGACATGCACTTCTTTTGAAACACTTGATCTCCAACAGCCAGCACTTCATCAACTATTAACAGCTCTGGATCCAGCTGGGTCGCAATTGAAAAACCTAGTCTGGCCAACATACCGCTTGAATATATTCGTATAGGCTCATCAATAAACTCCTCCAGTTCTGAATACTCAATAATCTCATTTATTCGATCATTAACTTTACTTTTGGGTATTCCCATTAACACCCCGTTAAGAACAATATTTTCACGGCCTGTCAACTCCGGATGAAACCCTCCGCCAAGTTCAAGCAGCGGAGATACTCTGGCCTTAACCTCAACTAGACCGCTAGTAGGCTTTTCCACTCCTGCGATAAGGCTTAAAAGTGTACTCTTCCCTGAGCCGTTTTTGCCAATAATACCGACCGCTTCCCCTTGCCGAGCTGAAAAGCTCACATTATCTAACGCATTAAACGTCTTAGTATGATTTTTCCCCTGTAATAAACCCACTACATAATTTTTTATTCCAGCTGCCGCCAGCTGATTAATCTGATATTGTTTAACAACATTGGTAACCTCTACAACAACTTGTTTCATAAACGCTCCGCAATTAAATGTATATACTTTTTGTAATGCATTATCGCCAAAAGCAAAAAAATTACCGCACTCCCCAAGCAATGGAGGAGAATGCTCAAGCTTACGTCCAGCCCTAAAAACAGGCTTCGCCAAAATTCAAATATCGGCAAGAAAGGATTTAGCGCCATAATTATTTTATATTCCTCAGGAATCATATTCGCCGTATAAACAATTGGCGTTGCATAAAAAACCACTTGTAACAGCAGTAATATTATTCGTTCAAGGTCGCGAAACAAAACATTAGTTATTGAAAACATCAGCGAAATAGCAAATACCAGAATAAAAGACTCTACTATAATTATCGGTAAAAATAACATGTTTGCCGTAAATTGAACCTTAAAAATAACCATCATAATAAACAACGCTGGCAACGAGGCAATAAGATGTATCATCTCGGTAACTACAATACTCATCGGCAATAAATACCGGTTAAACGCTAATTTCTTCACCAGTGAACGATTATGTATGAAACTATTTAAGGAATTTAACAGCGATACCTGGAACCATTGCCAAAGAAAGAGCCCTGCTGTCAAAAACAATGGATAATTATTTGTTTGAACACGGATTATAATTTTAAATGCAAAGTAAAATATTATACTTAACACAACCGGATTCAAAATAGACCACAAAAAACCAATTAGTGAGTTTTTATATTTTACTTTTAGTTCTTTTTGAACTAAAACCAATAAAATATCAATGTTTTGTCTCAAATTATACATTTCTATTTATTCACCCTATACAAGTCTATCGTCGCTTCGACAAAACCGTCAACATTGCCGCAGTCGTAACGCTTCCCCTTAAAACGGTAGCCTAATACCTTTCCTTTTGACGCTTGTGTCATCAAGGCATCAGTAATTTGAATTTCACCGTTTTTTGATGGTTCAGTTTTTTTAAGAATGTCAAAGATATCTGGAGTTAAAATATATCGGCCAATAATCGCTAGATTTGATGGTGCTTCTTCAGGTTTCGGCTTTTCAATCATTGATGTCACTTTAATAATTCCATCTTCGATTTCCGTTCCGGCTATTATGCCATACTGATCAGTATGGCTTGGCTCTATTTCCTCAATAGCCACAATCGAACACTGGTATTTATCATATAGTAAAATCATTTGCTCCATAACATTTCTTCCTTCACAGCTACATAAGTCATCAGCCAATATAACCGCAAAAGCCTCATTGCCAACTAACGGTTTTCCTGTTAAAATCGCATGCCCCAACCCCTTCATTTGCATTTGCCTGGTATAACTAAAGGTACATGAAGCTATAATTTTTCGAATACTGGCAAGGCTTTTCTCTTTTGAAGTTCCCCTTATCTGATCCTCCAGTTCATAGCAGATGTCAAAATGGTCTTCAATCGCCCGCTTTCCGCGCCCGGTTATTATGCACATGTTACTTATTCCAGCCTGCATGGCTTCCTCTACACCGTATTGGATCAGCGGCTTCGTCAGTACAGACATCATTTCTTTAGGCATTGCTTTTGTTGCCGGAAGAAATCTGGTTCCATATCCGGCGGCTGGAAATAGACATTTTCTAATACTTTTCTGTTCCATCACGCCGCTGCTCCTTTATATATTTTTAACGCCATTTCTACTATGTCATCCATGTCATAGTAGCGATATTCAGCCAGGCGTCCCAGTAATATTAGGTTAGCATAGCGTTTAGCATAATCGACATATTTGTTGTAACCGGCTTTATTCTCTTCAGTAAAGATAGGATAATATGGTGTATTCTCGCCCCTTCGATAAGGCTCTGGATATTCTTTAAGAATGGTTGTTCTATCCGATTTTGTAAAATGAATTTGTTTAAACTCAGTAATACGGGTAAATTCGTAATTATTAGGATAATTAATCGTTGCCGCTTCTTGGTAATTATTGCGCTCAATTGTTTCAACCCGCATATCAACACTGCGGTAAGGCAGCTCACCGAACTGACAGCCAAAAAGCTCATCAATCATACCCGTAAATACTACCTTACCGTTAAATTCCTTGTCCAAAAAAAGGATTTTATCACCGTCAAACCTCATGACCTCTTGAAACTCAGTGTTTAGCATCAATTTAATATTGGGGTGATTCAGTAGCTGTTGAAACATTTTCGTATATCCATGCTTAGGTACGCCCTGATAACGCTCATTGAAGTAACGATTATCCCGTCCCACAAATATCGGCACTCTTGCAGTAACGGCACTGTCCATTTCTTCCGGCTTCATTCCCCACTGTTTAGCTGTATAGTGAAGAAAAATTTTTTCATAAACAAAATCTGCTAAATACTGCAAGTCAGTATCAGTAGATTTTTTTAATTCTAAAATAGGAACTTTTGTATTATACTCGTAAGCTGTCAAAAGCTTTTCTTCAATCCGCATAGCTAAAGCAACCGGAAAAACTTCATATATAGTATTTAAATTAAACGGAATAGGCACTTTTTTACCATCAATATAAGCTAAAACTTCATGATGATATACTTCCCATTCCGTATAACATGAGAGATATTTCCAAACTTCTTGATTATCTGTATGAAATAGATGCGGTCCGTATTTATGCACAATAATCCCGTTATCGTCTCTATAATCATAACAGTTGCCGCCAGTGTGATTGCGTTTCTCAATAATAAGCACCTTCTGATTCAATTGAGTAGCAAGCCTCTCGGCTATTACAGCTCCGGCAAAACCTGCACCAATGATAATTGTTTCAAACATATATCACTGCCTCCTGTTTCATACTTTTGCTTAGTGTTCAATTCTGAATCACAACGGCACCTTAAAGTGCTGTTTGGGTATGACTTTTTAAGGGCAATAACTTAAGTACGAATTCCTCTTGTATACACCACTTATTTAGCAAGCCTTCTGGTGTATGACAAAACTTATGCACCCAGCCCTGTAGTAATCGCTTAAAACTGTGTTTACAAAATAAGCCCTTTCATAATATTTGCAAATTGCTTCACTAGTTCATTATAATATTCTTTCTTTTGATAATTATTTTGTAAACTATCATTAACAAATAAACGACAAAACTTAAAGCATGTTCTTCGCCGCTATATTATAGCTACCAATAAAAGTTCCCGGTAATAGTTAAAGACCTCCCCTTCAGCATATCCGCCTGATGGGAAGGTCTTTGGTAATTTATTTATAACGCTAAATCATTTTAGTTGCGATTATCCCCAGATATTCGTGTAAAGCAATATAAGAAACTCTAAATGCCTCTGCTGATGGTACAATTTTATTGACATACAGACGGCTTTGAGGTCCGGTAAAATAATCAGCCGGATAAGGCTGAACCGCCTGACCACACTTTTCAAAGTTGAGCACCGACCTAGGCATATGAAATGCTGAAGTCACTAAAATAGGCTGCTTATAATTATTTTCCGCAATAATTTTTTGGACATTTACTGCATTTTCCGCAGTATTTAGGCTCTTATCTTCGGTAATTATCCGATCTTCTGCAATACCCAGTTCCATCAAAATCCGCTTGCCAATAATTGCTTCCTGGCCAGTATCCTTATATACCTGGCCGCCAGATAAAATAACCGGCACCCCCAACTTTTTTTCTAGCCGGGCCACCGTCATCATTCGGTTGGCCGCTGACCCTGTAAGATTACCATAGCCACCAATATCCGGACTGCCAAACACCGCGCCGCCGCCAAGCATAACAATAACATCTCCCGCCGGCTCTATCGGCGGTTGATACTGATACTCGAGCGGCCTAATCAAACCATCAGCTACATACGGACTCGACATCACCAACATTACCACAATACAACCGCTCAGCAAGCTACGCCCCCATACTCGCTGCCGCCACATACTTACATTAATTACCGCTAACGCAATAATAATAATTCCTGGCGGCAATAGGAAACTAACCAAACATTTATAAAAATATATAAACAACAGCCTTACCTCGCTAGTATCAGTTTACATTTTAATGAAATAACACCTAACTCGTACTTCTTATACTTCGGAAATTTGTCCAGACATTCCTGCAACCCCAAAATATGCTTCACTAAATCAAGCTTCGTTAGATTGCTACTGGTAATATCAATAATATGAAATTCTAAAATTTTGTTTTCAAATAATAATGCCAGCAAACCTTTTGGGGAATGCTGGCCTACAATATACAACTATAAACTAGAACATACATCAAGTCTAGACACTCTAAATCGCTTGTGCCTGGTTGCTATCGTTAAGTTTTTTCTTAATATCTCTTTTCTTTTTGCCCTCTTTATACTTCGCTTTAGCTGATTCTTGACTCTTTTTGTAATTTTTAATCGTCTCAACGGCAGCAAAATAATCAGAAATAACCTGTCTCGATACTTCACCAATATTATCGCCAGTTGCCTTTGATACCGCAAGAACAGCCAACTTTTCCATAGTCGACATATTTTTCAACTTTTTCCCCACCAAAACACGCTCCTTCATATATTTAGGTCAAATCGCTTATCCTTAAACCTGGCTAGCTTCATTATTCAAGAACGACATTAACTGTTCGCGAGTACAGAGAGTGTTTACTACCTTATTAATAACTCTGCCTGCTATCCTAGAATCAATAGTAATATCGATAAGATATCTAGCAAAACAACTGCTAAACATAAGGCGGGTTTTATTACCGCGCGATTCATTTAAAACCAATTGCCAATTTCCCTCAATATCCATATAGATTCTCCTTAAATTAAGTCTTAGGTATATGTTAACATACTTTTAATTTTTTAATATATTTTCCAATTAAAATTAACATTATCTTAACAATTAATATTTTTTATTTTCTTCCATAACAGGTTAGGTACTAACTTACTAGTATCTTTCAGCCCCTTAAAAGAATAGTACAAAAAACAGTCCATTGATTTCAAAAACGATAACCCTTCAATATTTCGGTAAATATACCATGTCCAAACAGCGCTCTTTTTTTTATTGCTTGATAACGACGTATTTAATAACCGGTACCTGGCCAGATCTTCATTCAGCCCATAGGCTTTAACCCCTTGTTTTAATATTGACAACCACATTATATAATCTTCATGTTTTTCCTTCCTCATATAAAAAAAAGACACCTTCTGCCGGTCAATTACTACAGTTAAACAGCCGATCACATTTCCATGTAACAACTTTGTATAATCAACAATATCCGGTACTTTAATTAGCCCGCCGCAATTATTAACACAGCCACTAAATTGCCGATATGCAGTAAACGAAAAACCGATATTTTTTTTCGACATGAAAGCAATTTGGTATCCCAATTTCTCTTTATGCCAGACATCATCACTATCCAAAAACGCGATAAATCGGCCAAATGCATTTTGTATTCCCACATTTCGGGCATTAGCAACCCCTTGGTTGACTTCTAATTTAATTAGTCTTATCTTACTATTTTTATTCTGATACTGCCGAACGACTTCCACAGTGTTATCTGTTGAACAATCATCGATGATAATCATTTCCCACTGTAAATAGGTTTGACTTATAACAGATTCCATTGCTTCTATGATATAGGCCGCACTATTATAAGCCGGCGTAATAACCGAAACTAAAGTATTATTATAGTTTACCATATGCACCTCTACCATCTGCTTTAAATTATTTAGTAAGCCTTTCGAACAAATCTACCCATTTATTATCGATGACGCTTTGATTAAAGCATTGCCAAATATCAGCCTTTGCCCTCATACCCATGCTTTTACGCAACGCTTCATTTTCTATCAACCTAATTAGCCCAGCAGCTAATAGGTCAATATTTTCAGGTGGAACTAATAACCCTGATTGTCCGTCCTTGATAATATCCTTAGGACCGGTAGGGCAATCAAAACTGATAACTGCCAACCCTTGGCTCATAGCCTCTATAAGTACCATTGGCAACCCCTCATATCTCGAAGATAATACAAAAACCGATGCTTTTAGATACATATCTAAAATATTATTTGTGACCGGTAATAACGTTACAGTATCTTGCAAATTTTTATCCAATCTCATTTCCCTTATTTCTGCCGAATTATCATCAGTTTCGCTTGGCCCTCCAATAATAAGCAACTTCCACCCAATTGCTTGTGCCTGAATCTTTTCCCATGCCGTCAGCAAAAGGTCAAACCCCTTTTGGTGTGCCATTCTCCCCACCGCCAAAATGACCTTGGCTGAATAATTACAGTAAGTTTTCGCATTGGGCAAGTTTGTAAAATTCGGAATACATACCGCATAACAATTAATTTTCTCGAATTTATTCCTATCAGTTTCTGTTAGAGTTACAACCGCATCTGCCAGCGGATAAATTAGCCGCCTCAATATATGTAGTGATATTTTCGTATAGGCATAGCCAATGTGTTCACAAGCGATCGTTTTGCACGGAAAAATTTTCCCCGCTAAAATGGCGCATATAGCCATGCTTGTCCACACACCAAGCAAAATATCCGGTTTCTCTTTTAAAAGGTATTTTACAACCGCAACCGTTATAAAAAACAGCCATTTTATAATTCCTCCAGGGGTTCTTATGGCATCACCAATCGCTAAACTTCTTATAGATACTGACTCCGCCAAGGGATAAAAGGACTCTATATTATTCACCACGGTAAGTATCATTACCTCATTATCCTTTTCCGCCCACCTATTTGCTAAATTAGCGGTCACCCGCTCTGTTCCGCCGCTCTTCTGCATTGAATAAATTAGCATAGTAATTTTCATCAAACTTACCTCTCGCCGCTACAAAGTTCAAGTTTATTTTACTGAAAAATTGCTTTATACACTCTCTTTGCGGCTTTATCATCAATATATAAATTAACCAAGTTATTAATTAACCGCCTCTCACTGTGATAATACGAAGGATCATTTAACAACTTACTTGCTTCAGTTATAAATTCATCAATATTAGTAACTTTAGGCCCCGGACGCCAAAACTCAGGACAATCCAAAATAAATCCTCGTGTTTCAGCATATTCATTTTCGTCATCACTTATAAATAAGATCGGTTTATCTAGCAATAAATAGTCAAAATAAGCAGAAGAATAATCTGTCACCAACATATCAGCTACATTAAGGATTTCATTAAGTGTTACTAATTCCTTAGCCAAAAGTTCCGACTCTATTTTAACAATATTCCGATTATTCTTCGTATTGATAATTGTTTGTTCCAATGGATGAAGCTTTGTCATAAGTAAATAATTATTTTTATATAAATACTTCTTGAGTTGCTCTTGGTTGCCATCAGAAAACAGCATCTCATTCAGGCTTCCATCTTGTCGCACGCTACCTTTACGGAAGGTAGGCAAATATATAATTGTTTTCTGATACTGCTTTGTGTCTATTCCTAATACTTTTTTTATACTATTGGCTCCATTACTTTTAAATAAGTAATCATTCCTTGGCTGCCCGACTATCAAAACTTTACGCGGATCAGCATAAAAACAACCAATTAGAGCCAATTTCATTAGCTTAGATGTTGCAATATAGAAGGTGCTTATATTACTTGCTCTTTTTGCTTGCCGATATTCTTCATGCTCCACACTAGAAATATTTTCTAAGAAACCCATAGTTTTTAGCGGCATACCATGCCACAAATTAATATATCTCTGGCTAACAGCAATAATATCAGCAAATTGATTATGGGTAGTAATAATATACTTTGCCCGAAACAAATAATAAAACCAGCTCCAACTCGGATATCTAACAGCATTAATATTTTTTGCTTTTAATACCTTATAAACATCATAGTTAGTAACTATCCACAATAATTTTGCATTATTACTTTCCTCCTGCACCATATATTCATATAATGCTTTAGCGTTGTCTGAGTAGTCCGGCTTACTACAAAACAAGCATACCTTATCATCCTTAGGCCATACATTATTAATCATTTTTAGTATCTGAGTTACAGTTAGTTTCCAAATAGCTCTTAACACAGGCTTCACTCCTGTTACCTAACAAATATGTCCTGTTTTATTTTTGTAGTCGAAATTTCCTTGGTTCGCTCCAGGTAAACCACCTCGCAAGATGCCATTAAAAAATCAAATTTTCCCCCCCAATCATCTCCCATAACAAAAATATCTACCTCCAACCTATGTATATCTTCCAGCTTCTGATCCCAAGTATCCTCAGGAATAACTAAGTCAACATATCGAATAGCTTCTAACAAAAGCTTTCTTTTACTATAACTAAAATACGCCTGTTTATGTTTTATCTGGTTAAACCTATCTGTTGACAAACCTACAATAAGATAATCCCCAAATGCCTTTGCGCGCCGTAACAAATTAATATGTCCATAATGTAATAAGTCATACGTTCCATAAGTAATAACTCGCTTCATTAACCCATCCTCTTCATTATGACAATATTTCGAACTTAAGCCCTTTTACCATAGCTATCCTAAAAATAAACACACAAACTTCTACAACTAAAACAGTTCCAGATATATAACCAGCATTAACCTCTCCCTTTGAAATCATGCCAATTACAAGAACACTATAGATTGCCGCACCAATCATAGCACTTCTATTTACTGCATCTTGATGACCAAAAGTACCCAACACAGGATATCCGATAAGCACAGATGGTGCCACAAAAAAACAAGCAACCAATAACAACCTTAGACATATGCTCGCATCGGCAATATAAACTTTGGTAAATACCATAACAATATTCGGTGCAAAGTATATCCCAATCAAAAGACTTATAGTATTGATTAAGATTACTACACGAAATACCCGGCGAAATGAGTCTAATTTTTTAGTATATGCAACAAGAGGATAAATTGCTTGGACAATTGGACCATACACGCCTTGAAGACCATTATAGACTTTTTCTACAACCGCATAATATCCAGTTTCATATGTTGTAGCAAATGCCCCTAACACTAATAAATTAGCCGATGTATAAAAAGATACTGCAATACGTGAAAAAAAGTATGGCACGGCACACTTTATCTGATTCCTTATCTCAAAAAAAGCTGGAATACCAATACCCAAGTGCATTCTGGATAAGATAATGTAAAACGCGTATATTCCCCCGCAAATCCCCCCGATCCCCTGAAAAATTGCAACAAACCAAAAGTCAGTACTTCGATTTACACAACTAAAAATTAGTACAGAAAATATAATTTTATTTATAACCCCACTTACAGCAACTTGTTTCATTTCTTCTATACCTTGAAAAAACCAGACTGGCATCATAATATTTCCTAGTACCATCAGCAAAACAGCTAAACCGAAATAATAATCAAGCCACGCAAACAATTCCCAATAGATACCAATAAATGTTACAATTAAAACTAGACCAGCAAAAATAAGTTTTGCATAAATAATACTCCAAAAGACGATTTCAGTCTTTTTTAAATCATTACGCAGCTTTGAGATAGCAAGAACCGCCGACAAATTGAAACCAAAATCAACGGCAATTGTAACATAATTAGCCACAGCTATCGCTAGGGTAACCCGTCCGTAATTTTCTAATCCTAATGTTATTATTAGATACGGCATAGTTACTAGCGGTAAAAAATATGACACCCCTTGCAACAAATATAAATAGCCGACATTATTCAAAAAACCTTTCAAGTTCAATCCTATGCTATTAGGCCACAACTGTTTTTTAGTTTTCAGTAGTAAATAGCAAACTAACTATCCCTCCCATCGCCCGTTTTTTCGCTTGTTCTCTAATAATTGAATGATTGCTACTGCGCTATATAAGTATGTCATTGCATAAGTAAAAGCCGACATGCCTGCAAAAACGAAGGGAATAAAAACTATTAACGTCAGTTTATGAGGAAAAATTAGCTGTACCCAAAATATTAAAAATAGCAGTAAGCCTATAATCCCAATTTCGATAGCCAACACGAGAAAAATGTTATGAGCATAAATTCCTAAAACTTTTTCTGATCTATTCTGCCCTACACCAAATAAAATCGTTGTCAAATCTGCGTTGCTAAAGTAATTACTTGCTTCCTGTAATATGTAAAACTTAGAAGTTAAACTCCCGTCATTAATGCTTGTAAAAAGGTACATTCCTCCCACAGCTAAAATCGTTAAAATTACCACTAGCCGCTTCCATTGAAGTACAATTTTATCCTTACGCAATTTTATTGCAACTAATAACAGTTTAGAAACAACCAACGCTGCAATTGCCGCACGGGAAAAAGTACAGAAAGTTAAAATTATCAGCGCCAAACGCTTCAATCTGAACTTCCCCAATCTTAATAAGACTAGATATTCACAAGTACAAAACAGAACAACCGAAAAAAGGCCGGTGAAATTCGAATCTAAGAACATAATACTATTCGTTTTATAAGCATAAAAAAGCCCATTACAAAAGTCTGCTCCCGGTGCCAAGTAAGCTACTGCTGCTTCGTCAGGATTAATGATTCGATAGATGGTCTCAATGCATAACATGGCAATTGAAAAGTTTAAGTAATGCTTGGTACAATGAACAATTTTAGCAGCAGAAAAATAATTTCCAAAATTAATAATTAAGTAATAATATATGGTTGCGAAGTATATTACCCCCAGGGTTTTAATTTCGCCTCCTAATAACAAAAATTGTATTGTTACATAACCAATCAAAATATAGGCAAAAAACATTCTCTTACTCATATAAATGCTTTTATCAATAACCGTCGTTATAATATATCCCCCTGCAGCAAGCATAAAAGCGCCATGAACCAACCCGATACCAATCTTTCTAAAATAGGCCCCTGAACATACTATCAGAATATAAAAAATTAAGCCCCCCATTGATAATCTCCCTATCCATCGGTAAACCTTTAGCGCAGTATGTTTAGGAAAAACGTGCTTAACCACCAGCTTGTTGCAAACAATCTTGCCACAGCTTTTTTAAAGATATTCAGTCGACTATAATACGGGTTATTTAAAAACTTCATATACTCGTCCAAACGTTCGCAAAAAACAGTATAATAATTAGGCAAAATTCGATAGTTATTAAACCTAAAACTAATTTTGGTACTAATAAACGGATACCAATATAGATGCATAAATTTTAAATACTGGAATTTATCCTTGTTAATTTCGTATAGTTGCCACTGATACAGAATTTTTTCAATTTCGGCGATAGCTATTTCAATATCCCTAATTTTGCATAACTGATTGTGCAATGCACTTGCCGAGTGTCTTAAATAATGCAACATTGGTTGATCAATATACACTGCCTTGCCAGAACAACAACCTATAGTGATATTAAATGTCAAATCTTCACCAATTGATACATTTTCAGGAAATATAACATTATTCTTATAAATTATCGAAGCCTTGTACAATTTAGCTGAGACACTTGGATTCATTTCAGATAACAGTAGCTTCTCAAGAATCCCGCTTGTACAAACCTCAGTAAGATGATTTTCTCTTATAATTCTCGTGCTATAGCTTTGTTCCAGAATTATATCGCATATTGCTAAATCTGCGTCAAACTCGTCCATTTTATCCCAAAGTAATTCTAGCGCATTTAACTCTAACCAATCGTCGCCATCTAAAAAGGCTATATATTGACCATGGCTAAGAGTAAGACCCGTATTCCGAGCTGATGACACTCCGCCATTTTGCTTCCAAAAATACACTACCCGTATATCTTCGTTCTGCCATTTTCGTGCGATTGCCGAAGTTTGATCAGTTGAACCATCATCAACGATAATAATTTCAAGGTTATGATAGGTTTGCCTCACCACAGATTCAATACATCTTGCGAAATACTTAGCAACATTATATACCGGGATAATAACACTAATTAAAGGGTTCCTTTCAGGTACCATGAACTCTTAACACCTCGTTTTTTATCCTCCCTGTTACCTTCTACAAACCAGCTTTTAAAATATTGCGTTTACTTGAACAATAATAAAGGAATACCGCATATCCACAAGCTAGCATAGTTCCCAAAACCACACCCGCTAACACAACCAAACATCTTCTGGGCCAAGACTTCTTCTTTGGCATATCAGCTACATCAACTACCTGAACTTCCATAGAATCCATTGCTTCCTGTATCCTGGCCTGCTCATAACTCTTAACAATAACGCTATACACTTCGCGGGCAATAGTGGCTCGACGCATAAGTTGAAAGTAATTAAGTCCGTTAGCAGCCAACGTGCTCAGTGCTTGTTCCCGCTTCGCCCTTTCTTCCTCAACAGCCTCTTTAGTTGTCCGGAGAACAGCTATTTCTACTTCGGTCAATATCTTTTGCTTTAATATCTCGGCTTGCACCGGATTGAGGGTCGCAGTCCTCGCAGCAACAGCTTGACCAGTCTCCTGCCTCATTTTATCGTTAAGTTCCTCAATGTAGCGCTTTTTCTGCTTAATCAACGGATGATTTTCCTTGTACTTTTGTTTCAGATCCAACAGTTCTAATTCTTTGGAAATGATAGTTGTGCGAATTTGTTCCAAAGACTGATTATCAGTAATTTGGAAGTTATTTATAGCCTGTTCCTGCTTAGCCAGTTCCTGTTCTATACTACTTAATTTAACCTTTTCTACTTCGCTGCAGATGTTTAGCTCCGCCAAGCGTTTATCGTACTCCAGTAATGCCTCGACTAAGTTTTTGCCTTGTCCGTCTAAATCGATTATTTTTTCTTGCTGCTGAAAATCAACCAAATTTTTCTCAGCCTTAGCTAATTCCGCTTCAGCAACTTCAATGCGTTTATTAAGAAACTTAACTAAGACCGATTGCTCGTTCTGGTTTAAGTTGTTTAATAAATTCAGAAAATTAGTGCTAACCTTCTGCGCCATTTGTTGTGCTTCCCTGGGAGTGTCCCCCGTTACCGTCAGTTCAATTATTTCTGTACCCTTTGGGTTTTTTATATCTAAATGTTCCTTGGCAAAGTCCCTATATGTATATTTTTCCTTATCATCATCTGGTTTGTCGAGGTCGGCGATTAAGGGACTCAAAACGGTTCGGCTTTTAATCATTTCAATATAAGTCTGAATCGGGCTGACGGCATTATCGCCTAATAGCATCACCGCCGTTGACTGCAGGTTAGCTGAGCCACCTATCCCATTCTTGCCGGACTTCGCACGAAGTAATACAGTAGATTCAAACCGCTCTGGAAGGATTAATGCGATACCAATAGCTAGTAAGGTTATTCCGATTATTATCGCCAGCAGCTGCCGCTTTGTTTCTCTTTGCCGAATAATGCCCCTCATTACAGTTAAATCAATCTTGTTGTATTCTACCACTAACTATCCCTCTTCTAATTTTAATCTGTAATGGCATGTATATAATATACACTTTGCAATATTGGCATTACTTCACTATAAAAGTCAATCTTGCGGTCAGCTTTTGGCACATAAACCAGATCATTATCTTTAAGATGAATGTTTTGTGATAAATCCGCTTTTCGGATCAAATCGTCATAGTTTACTTTCCATCGCTTAAGCTTCCCATCCTCCGCTCTTGTTATCAGAATGTGTTTTGGGCGTCCTTTATAAAGAACTCCTCCCGCACTAGAGATTGCATCTATGACATTCATTCTATCCCATGTAAGTTTTTGGACGCCGGAATTTTTAACCTCGCCCATTACATAAACCTCCCGCTGCCCATACCCTTTCATCATAATAGCCATATCATTTATTACAAGATACGGGTCAAGTTTCTCTCGTACAAGCGCAGTTGCATCTCGAATCGTTAATCCTTCTACTTTTATCCCCCCCGCAAACGGCAACCTAATATAGCCATCTGGTCCAATCACCACATCCTTGTAATGTTCATCGTCAACCCCGTAAATCAATATATCAATGGTGTCATATTTTCCAAGCCGGTATTCCTGAACATCAGCACTATTACCGGCAAAAATAATAGGTTCTTCACTGCTTATTGGGCAGACCGCATTAACAATTAACGCAGGCATGCTCAAGATAATAATCATAAGCAAACTACATAGCTTTTTTATATCCACGGACTTAAATCAACTCCATTCCGCAGCCATTACTTTTCACAATTTAAAGCTTCACTTATTGCAACTCCCGCTGTACTCTCCTTATTTAGTAATACTTTCAGCGTCTCCAGGATAATTGCTAGGTCGGTTAACGGTGAGCAATTCTGAATATATAGCAAATCAAAAAGCAATTTACTATAAACGGTTGTGTTATACCTCCCTTTAACCTGTGCCACGCCAGTAATACCCGGCTTCACCTTGTGCCGCAGTGAATAATAGGGCAGTTCTTTATTATACTTTTCTACAAACTCGGGTCTTTCCGGTCTTGGTCCTACAATACTCATTTCCCCTTTAAGCACATTAATCAATTGCGGAATTTCATCCAGCCTCAATTGCCGTAAATACTTACCAACACTAGTCACCCGAGCATCGCTAACTGTACACATAACGGCGCCAGTTTGTTTTTCTGCATCCAAAACCATGGTTCTGATTTTATATATTGTAAACAATTCTTCATTTATCCCACAGCGAACTTGCTTATAAATTACTGGTCCCGGCGAACTAATTTTTACAATAATTATGATAAACAGCAAAATCGGTGATAACATTAGCAGACTGACTATTGAAATGATTATATCTAGTATTCTTTTTATAGCTCTATTCTCAAACGACAGTTTAAACGATTTTATTTGAAATACCGGCGAATCCCCAAATTTATCAAGTTTAGCACACGAATAGATAATATCCTGTTCATCCGCCATTATTATAACTTCGCTTTTTAATTGGCATGAAATATTCAGAAATTTTTTCTTTAGTTCAGCATCGATGTTCTGAAGTACCAAAATTATTTTGTACTTTTCAAAGTCGCTTTTTTCTAAATCGCCTTTTAAATAACGAGTATCTAAAAATTCAATAGTAACTTTATCAGGAAACAACTTAACAATGTTATCTTTAATAATAGAATACGACTCCTTTTTTCCTATTATTAGCACGTTCCTTAAAGAAACTATGCTTTTTTCCACATACTGAAAAGCATAATTCCAGCAAAAAGCTACGAATAATTGCACTAAACTTGCATAAATTATAATCTTGAAGTAAATCCAAGTACCCAAAACTATCTTATGCAATAAAATAACAACAAGTAATAGCTCCAACGCCACAGCGGCTATGCTTATTAGCAAATGATAAATTTTAAATTGTATTAAATGCAGCAATCCATTGATACGAACTAACATCCAACTCGCAATAACAATACCCCAAGAAAATATATCATATCTGTCCAGCCTATCATCGGTAACTGCGGAGAAATAATCGAACTCGTAAAGCTTCAGATAAACATTTAAAGTTATAATGATGATAATAATATTTCCGGTTATTAAAATTGCCTTTTTTATTGCCGACAACATATACATAAACTCACCCTTCACTTAGTCAGCAGGCACCTTCATGCAAAATTTTTACAACTAGATCCTGTATTTATAATACTAATTGCGACAACTATTTACATCTGCTTAAAGTTATATGCAGTTAAATATACTCATTATTCTATGAATTTTTCACAGTTAGCAATAATAACCTGGGAATTTCCTGGCTATTACTGTCAAATAAATTACAATAAAGTTGATTTTTGTGTCTTTAGACAGATGTATGTTGCATGGAAAAAGTTATAATTGTTTACAAGAATATACAATGACATATCAAATATTTTAGTTTGGGGAGGAATTATGCAAAACAACCGAATTCTTTTACTGGACGATAATTTGATATCTCTGAAATCAATAAAAAAAGAACTATCACAAAAATTTCAAATCATAATAACTGATAGACCAAAAGATGCTTTACAATACTTAACAGAAAGCAGTCCTTTCGCTGCAATTGTTGCTGAATATTTACTTCCAGAAATGAATGGCATCCAGTTTTTTTATCTTAGCCAAAAAATAGCGTTATGGAGCCAACGAATAATGCTAACCTCATATCCCGATAATTCAATAGTCATCGACGCTGTAAACAAAGGGAAAATCCATTCATTTTTACGAAAACCTTGCTCTCCTTCTATATTAACAGATACCTTGACTTCAGCAGTTACTTATTACAATTTGCTTGCCAGCCTCAAATCAGACCTCTCACTCGATAGCAACCACTTCCAAGGTTTTTCTCAATCTAGCGATACTTTTGAAAACCATAAAAAATTAAATGAATTAACAAACAGAGAGTGGGAAATTCTTGACATGATCGCCATGGGATATTCAAATCAAGATATTGCATTTAAGCTATGTTTAACCATCGGTACTATAAAGTCTCATTGCTGTAATATATTTAATAAACTAGGCGTTTCCAGCCGAACCAAGGCAGTTGCGCTGCTTCATACCGGACCATTTATGAGCTCTGAGTATTAATCCAGCTACGACAAAACCTAGCATCCTAGTCGCTTTAACGACTAAAATGCTAGGTTTCAAATTTCTAATAGCCCTAGACGCCATATAAAGATGACGCTGATCCAATTATTTTGCTGCTTCCCTTATAATAGCCACAACCAGCTCGGCGGTTTTACACAAGTCCTCTACTTTTATAAATTCGTCGCAGGTATGAACTTTGGACATCCCCACCCCCAATACAGCAGTAGGAACACCATAAGCATTAAAAAAATTGGCATCACTACCGCCGCCGGTAGCCTCAAGTACTGCGGTCAAACCAATGCTCTCAGCTGCCCGGCTTGCCACCGTCACTACCGGCGTATCGCCAGCTAGAACAAAGGGATCGTACACTCTTTTTACAGTTACCTCCGCAGAGCCCCCAGCTTTAAGCGCCTCTTGTTCAAACGTGCTTACCATATGATTAGTCTGCGCGGCAAGCTTACCTAAATCGCGGCTGCGAGCTTCACAAAAGATTTCCACAGAATCAGGAACAATATTAGTAGCCTGCCCGCCTTTTATGATTCCAACATTCGCAGTAGTCTCATAATCAATTCTGCCCTGCTTAACCTGAGTCAGAGCCTTGGCAGCAACAACAATGGCATTTATCCCTTCTTCAGGCGCGATGCCAGCATGGGCACTTTTGCCGTGAATGAGCGCAGTAACATTATCCTGCCCTGGCGCAGCATTAACAATCCTTCCCGGCTCGCCTCCCGAATCAAGTGCATACCCAAAATCAGCCTTAAGCATATTTCGGTCTATATACTTTGCCCCGTTAAGCCCACCCTCTTCTGCCACCGTAAAAACTACCTGTACTCCGGCATAAGGAACAGCCTCTTGCTTAATAACTCTTAACGCTTCGAGAATTCCGGCCACACCAGCCTTGTCATCAGCCCCCAGCACGGTCTTCCCTTTCGATGTTATAATCCCATTTACTATTTGCGGCTCAATTCCAGCACACGGCTCCACCGAATCCAGATGAGCACTCAGCATTATCATAGGTGCACCGGGTGCTGTACCAGCAAGATAGCCGATAATATTGCCACAATTACCGCCAAACTTTTCGGCCACAGCATCTTCTTCAACTGCTAATCCAATAGCCTCCAGCTTGGCCTTAACCACCTCAGCCACTTCGCGCTCCGCACCTGTTGAACACTTAATTTTCACTAACTCACAAAAATCGGCTACTAGTCTAGCTTCATCAATCAATTCATCGCCCCCTGCAATATTCAATAGTTGCAATTATAGCTGAATAGTCCCGCCAGGAATAATAATTTTAACAGTACAATCAAATTTACTTTCGGCGTCTTTTTTAAATGTCTCCGGCGATTGAGCAATTAGAGGCCAGGTATTATAGTGCATAGGAATTACTGTCCGTGGTTTTAGAAGCCCGACAGCCTCGACAGCATCCTCTGGTCCCATGGTGTAATTATCGCCGATTGGCAATAATGCATAATCAATTTTGTGTTTACGACCGATCAGTTCCATATCGCTAAATAGACCTGTATCGCCTGCAAAATAGATAATTCTTTCAAAAAAGTTGACAATGAAGCCGCAGGCAGTTCCGCCCTCAATACCAGCACCATGGAGAGCCGGTGTAAGTTTGACAAATCCGAACTCAAAACCGTGTTTTCCTCCAATATGTAGTCCATGCGCATTACATCCTTCTCTTTCAGCCATCATTGCAATTTCAAAAGATGAAATAATAGTAGCTCCGGTACGTTTGGCAATGCTTAGTGCATCACCGAGATGATCGCTGTGCGCATGTGACACACAAATATAATTGCAGTCGATTTTTTCTGGATCAGCTGTATTTACAGGGTTTCCTTTAAAAAAAGGATCAAACAATATAGCTGTATCCCCATTGGTTAATTGAAAATTTGAATGACCATGGTACTTAACAGATATCATGGTTTCACCTTCCTAGCTTTTCATTAACTATAGTATTTTCCAATCTTCCTATGCCCTCTAACTCCACAACAACTTTATCTCCGACCATCATAGGACCCACTCCGGCTGGCGTTCCTGTCAGTATGACGTCACCTGGATACAAAGTCATAACCTGAGTAACAAATTCCACCAATTCAGGAACTTTAAATATAAGATTACTGGTGTTAGAAGATTGCAGCACAGTGTTATTTAGATAAAGCTTAATATTGAGCTTGTGCGGGTCTATGTCAGTCTCAAGCCAAGGCCCTACCGGCATAAATGTGTCAAAAGACTTGCCTCTAGTCCATTGCCCGTCTTTCATCTGTAAGTCACGAGCTGTAACGTCGTTAGCACAGGTATAGCCGAGGATATAATCGTAAGCCTGATGCGCTGATATATTTTTAGCTTGTTTTTTTATCACAATAGCTAACTCTGCTTCAAAATGCAGATTTTGAGAAATCGCCGGATATTCGATGCTATCTCCGGGATGAGCAAGTGAAGACGACGGTTTGAGAAATATAAGCGGCTCATCAGGAAGCTTTAAATTCATTTCTCGCGCATGGTCATAATAATTAAGTCCGATACAAACACCTTTGCTGGGCGAGCAAGGAGCAAGCAATTTTACCTCATCAACTGAAACGCTTTTATCAGATACTTCAACGTTATTATAAACATTACCATCAATAATATTGATATTATTTCCAGACAGTACTCCCCACTTTTCTTGCTTTGCATAGATAAATCGAACTAATTTCACTTTACTCCCTCCAGTTTATCACACCACTAACCGTTCACTAAGTAACAGGTTAAATTACCCCAGTTTCTTAAAGCATCGCCATTAATTTGCTCTTATATAACCTTCTCTACCTGTATTTTTTTTCCTTCCTGCCTCAAGCAACCTATGTAAATCTCCCAATTCATACAAAATATCCACCCTCGTTTGGTTTAAAACAAGCGAAGATGGATATTTGATTGCTACTTAAATCAAGCCCTTTAGCGCACCAACACAAAAACAAGTAAAACTACTACTTCTGTCATCTCAGTAATAGCACCATAAACATCACCTGTCAACCCGCCTAGTCGCTTACAAACATATCTACTTATCAAAACAGCAAACCCAACAGCCCCAGCAAAACAGCCGGTTATTGTCATTCCCAGCGGTATAGTAAAAAGCAATGTCCAGACTATCGCAATACCAAGTGCACTTTGCCCCGCAAACTGGGCGAACGCCTTGCCAAGCCCCTCAGCCCGAGCATAGGGAAAAGCAGTAATTGCTATGACAATGCCAAAGCGTCCCAACACCGGCATTATAAATAACACTACCAAACCACCAGCAACAAACATTTCGCAAACCAACGTCCATTTAAGAAGTAAAAGCATTCCAAACCCCATAACACCATAAGCGCCGACCCTGCTGTCCTTCATGATTTCTAACATCTTCTCACGCGAACGGCCGGAAAAAATTCCATCCATTGTATCCATAAGACCATCACAATGCAAGCCCCCGGTTACGGCCATTTCCAATAAAATCACCAGAACCGCTAATATACGGTCAGGAATATAGCCGCTCGCCGCTTTAGCAAAGCCCAACAAAATAAGGCCAATAACTGCGCCAACTACTGGAAAATGCCTAACGCTCCGGCCTAGATCTTCTGGAAAAACCTCAAACCGGCTTGATAAATTAAAGCGAGTCAAAAACTGTAATGCAATAATAAAAGCCTTCATATACAGCCATCTCAAACTATGCCGATACCCTTTGCCACTAAAAATCCCAATACCCCGCCAATTAAAGGTCCAACTACCGGAATCCAAGCATATCCCCAATCTGAACTTCCTTTACCAGCAATCGGCAAAATAGCATGAGCAATGCGCGGCCCTAAATCGCGAGCAGGATTTATTGCATACCCTGTCGGTCCACCCAAACTAATACCGATACCCCAAATTAAAATACCGACTAAATATGGCCCAACTCCAGGGGCAAGCCCACCGGCTGTTTTTGAAAATATAGCAAACATGGGTACTATAAGCGCCATTGTTGCAATAATTTCACACAATAAATTCGCTGGAGCATTGCGAACCGCCGGAGCAGTACAGAAAATTCCTAGCTTTAATCCTGTATCTTCAGTTAGTTGCCAATGAGGCAAAAAGGCCAGCCACGCAATCGCGCCACCAGCAATTCCACCTACCAGTTCAGCAGCCATTGTTGCAATAGCGTGAGGAAAGCTGTAAACGCCGCCAAGTGCCTTTGCCAAAGTTACCGCCGGATTAAGATCAGCTTGCGGAGCACCAGCGGATATAGCACAAAATACCCCCATAATTACGCCAAATCCCCATCCCGCAGTTATAGCCAACCATCCGGCGCCTTCAGCCTTCGACTGTTTAAGGACACAGTTAGCAACTGCACCACAACCAAACATCATCAATACCATCGTCCCAAAAAACTCACCAAAAAGGTTTGTCATTTCTCTTTCCTCCCTTTTTATTCTTGGACTAAGTAGGACAATGACCTAAACAATTGCCTCCCGTAAATTTTTATGTGGTGCAGCAATAACAATTTGATCGACAAGAAAACCGCTATCGCGGATTACTTCACTGCCAGTTCGAATCGCCGCAGTCACCGCTCCCACATCGCCAGTCAAAAGCACCACTGACTTGCCACCCATACCACGAGCCAGCCTAATTTCGATCAATTCCACCGCCGCCGCTTTCACCGCGGCATCAGCGGCAGTAATAGCCGAAGCAACCGAATAACTCTCAATCACTCCTAAAGCATTCAAGGCCGTAATAGCAGTACAACCAGACAATGCCGGGAAGACACTGGAATGAATATTGGGTAATACAAATTCATCAACCACACCATCCTGCCCAATCTCCTTCCCTGACCTAACAGCACTTTGCACAGCTCCTACATCGCCCGAAACCATAACCACATATTTACCTGGGCAAAGGGGCTGCGCAAGTAAAAGTTCAACATTAGCTGACTTTAACATGCTATCGGCAACCAAAATTCCTCGGGCTACATTCTTTAGTTCCAACAAACCGATGGCCGATTTCATTCTCCGTTCCCCCTTACCTCATTATTCGCCCTAATACCGATATAGCCATCCACAGCGAATATCTCGCCCGCAATGCTGGCATGCAAATTAGCCCCCACTGCTGCCTCCTCCGGAATTGCCGCCACCAGATCTCCTGCCTTAACACAATCCCCGATCTTGACCACCGGGCGTGCCGGTGCACCAATATGCTGCAAAAGAGGCAAATGAACCTCCTGTATAAGATATTGCTGCCGGCTAAGCGGCGCTGGCAAATCATATTGCGACAATCCTAGTCTGGCCACCAAACGCTTGATTGGAATACGGCGGTATTCACGCTCCGCCCTTATTTTCAGGACTTTTTCCCGATGGGGATTCTTGATTCCTGTTTTACTCAACTGCTGCTTAAGCATAGAATTAACCCGTCGTGGCGATAACCCCATGGTACAGCCGTAAATTTCGCAAGCTCCACACTCTGAGCACAAAAAAGCCTTGGTGACGGCAGCGCTATCCTGTAACCCGCTGCCTAAAACCTGCATAATCCGGTGTGGCTCCAGACCGTGCCCTAGCAAATAACGCGGACAAGCATCCGTACAACCCCGGCAATTGCAGCAAACTGCTTTCGCCCGGTTAAGAGTAGCCGACCAAGTTGTGTTTTTTTGTACGATAAGCGGGTGATCTTTAGGGAGAACAATAATGCCGCCCGTCGTTTTTGTGATCGGTGCCCCAGCCTCGACAAGCTTCCCCATCATTGGTCCGCCATCGATAATCGCATTATCTAGGTGTGTAGCTCCACCTGCCAATTCAATTACTTCCCGCACCGCCGTTCCTACTGGCACCTCCAGCGTTATCGGCCGCCTCACCGCTCCTGTTACCGTAAGATATTTACTTATAACTGCATTACCAGCTAACGCCCGAGCCACATTTACCAGCGTCTCAACATTCGCGACAACGGCTCCGACATTCAAAGGAATGCCACCTTCCGGCACAATCCTTCCCGTCACCTCGTGCACCAATACATGTTCATCCCCAGCCGGATAAAAATCCGGCAAAAAAAATAATTCAATGCGCGGGGCAGCCAGCTTCCGGATTGCGGCTTCAAGGCTCGTAACCGCCTCAGCATACTTACGTTTTAAGCCAATAAAACCATGCTTGGCGCCGGTCGCCAGCATCACAGCTCCTAACCCGCTTATAACGCTGTAACTCTCGGCAGCCATAATGTGCTGATGAGCCCTAAGAAGCGGCTCGCACTCAGCACCGTTGGCGATGACAACCTCCACTTTGGCATTGATCTTTACATGCGTCGGAAAACCAGCGCCCCCGGCCCCAATTACTCCAGCTTCCATTACTGCTGCGATAATTTTCTGCTGCATTACTTGTCACCTTCTCCCCGCCTGTTCTCCTCTATACAATTGAAAAACCATCAACCAACACACAGCGGCGCTGTCTAGCAAAGCTTCGAGCCGAAGTAAGCCCTTCGCCGGTTGGCCCAGCAATAGTAAATGTAGTAAATCCTTCGCCGCCAACGCCGATCCCAGCATAAGAAGGACCATTCTTAACAAAAATAGTCGTCTCAATAGCCCGGGCCAAGCGCGTCATATTATCAACGTTCTTCGAATGCATGATTGCCGTATGCCGATTGCCGTGTTCCACCTTTACAGCTAACTCAATAGCCGCGTCTACATCCTTTACCTGAACCAGCGGCAATACCGGCATCATCAGTTCTTCGAGCACAAAAGGATGATCAGCTTCTGTTTCACACAGCAACACTTTTACTTCGTCAGCACCTGTCACACCGATGTGTTTGAGCATATACCCAGCGTCCTTACCAATAAAGCGCTTATTTACCGCATAACTTTTACGCGGCCTGTCGGTGCATCCGGCAGACATTTCTGCTTCCTTTTCTGTCAGAATAACTTTCATCAGTTCACTCACCTGGGCATTGCTAAGTTGATATGCCCCGGCCTTGCGCATATAACTCATCATTTCATCAGCAATGCTGCCCACAGCAATAACTTCCTTCTCAGCAATACACGGCAGATTATTATCAAACGAACAGCCATCAATAATATCTTGGGCAGCCTTGGCAATATCCGCAGTCTGGTCCACCACCGCCGGCGGATTACCGGCACCAGCGCCAATAGCTTTTTTGCCGGAAGACAACACCGCTTTGACCACACCCGGTCCGCCGGTAGCCACCAACATATTTATAAGAGGATGCTTCATCATCACTCCTGCGGCTTCTATAGACGGCTCCGCTATAGCGGTCAATAGATTTTCCGGTCCTCCCGCCTTCATAATTGCCGCATTTAATATTTCTACCGTTTTACGCGAAGTCTGAGTTGCCGTCGGATGGGGACTAAATACCACCGAATTACCTGCGGCAATCATGCTGATACCATTATTGATAAGCGTCTCCGACGGGTTAGTAGTCGGCGTAATAGCACCAATAACCCCATAAGGGCCTCGTTCAACAATAGTCAGGCCATGGTCGCCGGACCAAGCTTCAACACGTAAATCTTCTGTGCCCGGCGTCTTTAATGCCGCTAGCCTATTTTTTATATTTTTGTCCCCGACCCGTCCCATACCGGTTTCCTGAACCGCCATTTCTGCCAATAATAGTGCGTTGGCCTCTGCCGCTAAACGCATCGACTGAATAATCTCTTCCCGTTTTTCTAGCGACAACAATTTTAACTCTTGATATGCCTGGCGAGCCGCCATGATAGCATCTTCCATGGTCATAAAAATTCCCAGGTTCTCTCGGCCCCGCCCCTGCTCCTGAAGCTTAGTCAGCACTCGAGCAGTAACTTCTGAAATCAAATTATAATCCATTCTAATCCCCCTATGGCACTCTTATCGCCAAGCTGCCAATCCGGCGTTTACCACAATAATATCTTCCTTAACCGAACCGCCACTCACCCCAAGACCGCCAATAACATCACCGTTTTCAACAATCGGCACCCCACCGCCAAATACTACTATTCGCCCACCAACCACACTATTTAACCCGTACAGCGGCTGACCGGGCTGTACAAGGCCTGCTGCCTCTTCGGTAGACATTCTCAAGGCCGACGCAGTATAAGCCTTATCAAGAGCAAGCGATACACTGGCCAGCAGCGCTCCCTCCATCCGTTCCTGCGCCACCAAAATCCCCCCCTGGTCAACAACCGCAACCACCATCGGCACGCCTATTTCCTTAGCCTTAGTTTCCGCCGCCGCAATCGCCAGTTTGGCTTTTTCCAGAATAGTACCTGCCCCTGCCGGACAATTCCCCGCCTTTAATGCTGCCAGCACCTGACCGGTAATCACCTTTACAAGTTCCTCCTGTTCAACACACCGAGCCAATACAAACAATAAATCAGATAGACGATTGAGAAATACCATAACCGTCTTGGGCGTGTCTGCGCTCTGGCTTAGTTTAACAACACTGCGCTCAGCCCGCCGAACCACCGTACGCGCCAAATCCAGCGCGGCACTGGCCGGACACTCTCCCGGCGTAACAAAATAGCGTTGGGGAATGCGCCCCTGTTCAAGCCGGTCAATTATTTTCTCTAGTTCATTCACATGTACATCCGTTAAGCGCCGCTGACCGTCGGCCACTTCCCCTTCGGTTGCCAGATCGGCGTTCATAAGTACCAATAAATGCTGTATATTGGCCAACATTTCTGTCCACTGCCAATTTGTCATTAGCGACTTAGCCAAGCCCATAGCAGCATTGGCTTCATCCACCGTTCCATACGCATCCACTCGAATACTATCTTTAAAAACACGCTCTTTAGACAAAAGGCTGGTTTGTCCCTTGTCACCTGTCCCGGTATATACTTTCATGACCTCTACTCCTCAGCTGCCAGACACGGATCTAATTCTATGGTATCGACAATACCAATAATAGCAGCGTCTACTGCCGAACTTGGGTTACCATATACATGCCGGGCCGAACTTCCTTCCACCACAAGAACGGTTTCTCCAGTACCTGCGCCAATCAGGTCAATAGCAACAATGGAGCTTCCGGTCTTTTTATTGCTAAAGTCCAACGGCTGAACAATTAGTAATTTACTGCCAGTTAGACTGTCATCTTTAGGCGTAGCAACCAGTGTACCAATAATTTTTCCTACCCACATCGTACCATCTCCCCACCTTTAGGAACGCCCAGCCTGTTCCCACATCAGCTCAACTCCAAGCTCCCGGGCTCTATCAACTGCCAGCGGCGTGATAATAGCCCCCTTAGGTATTGTGATACGTCTGTCGCCACAAGTCAGAGCTGCCTTGACAGCGGCAGCATCAATCAGGACCTTAATCGCTGAACCAGCTATCGATACTGAATCTTGCGCCCGGCCTAAATTTTTCTTAATTTCCGCTGCAATAAAAGCCACATCTACCAAGCGAACTCCTAAGCCTTCAACTCTCTTCAGATTTTCCTCAAGCACCCGCACCAACCCAGTTGGAGCCTGATCCGTCCCAGCTTCGATCCGGGCATACTCCCGTGGGTTAGCGGCATTAGAAGCCATGATCACCGGTTTACCTAAAAGTAAAGCCTGTAGCACTAAAGTAGTAAGCATCGTATCAGAAATAGTTCGTGCCAGCTTGGCTGCTGTATTTTTTGTCAACACAGGCATCACAACTACATCAGCTTCCCGCAATATATTGCCGGGATACTGATCTTGAGCAGTTACAACAAAAACATCATTACCAAGCTGTTCGCGAATACGACTTATACCAATCACCTTTTCAGCTGCCACTGACAAAATTACCGCTACTTCAGCCGGATAACCCTGAATCTCGGCTAGCGCCCTTAAGCCAGCTTCCAAACCAATAGTCCCGCCGCTGAATAGTGCCAAAATCTTTGGCAGCCGCCTTCCGCCGCCGTCTGTACCCTTACCTTTTAACTGCCGTAATACTTCCTGTGTAATAAACTCCACCAAATTTTCCTGCTGCAAGCTTTCACCCCCTACCCAGGCACTACACTGACAAGATCGCCATTATTAAGTCCGGTGGCATTTGCCTCGTCAGTGTCAATATGAAGTTCCAGCCGGAAATTAGGTCCTACCCGCACCAATACATTTTTCAAACAGCTTGCCCGTAAACCAGCTGTTTCCACAGTCAAGAAATCTCCGTCCTTAAGGTTAAAAACCGAAGCTTCAATGTCACTCATATGAATATGCCTGGCAGCAGTAATCACGCCTTCTTTCAAAGTCAAAGCTCCAACCGGCCCGACCAGCGTTAACCCAGCCGATCCGGTAATTTTACCTGAATCACGGATAGGCGGCCTAATTCCGAGCATAAAACCATCAGTACGTGAAATTTCCACCTGGCTATGATTCCGGAAGGGGCCCAAAATGCGGACCCCCGGTATTACCCCTTTAGGCCCAACCAGCGTCACCATCTCAGCTGCAGCATATTCACCAATCTGGCTGAGATCTCTAACCTTAGTCAAATTATATCCATCACCAAAAAGCACGGCAGCATCCTTGAGCGAAAGATGAATATGGCGATTTGATATTCCCACAGGTATGCCATTTCGCTCAGCAACTGGTAGCTTATAACCAAGACCTTTTACAACACAAGCAACAACTGTTTCAATCAATTTGGGGTCCATTCCCCTTGCCCCCTTGCTTCGCTGCGTAAATTAACCTTCCGGTAGTTTAGGTAGTATTTTTTCAATATCCATATGCGGCCGCGGAATAACATGAATCGAAACCAATTCCCCGACTTTACCCGCAGCTGCCGCACCGCTGTCAGTAGCAGCCTTAACCGCACCGACATCGCCCCGTACCATTACAGTAACTAGGCCTGACCCAATTTTCTCATAGCCAATCAAAATTACATTAGCAGCCTTAACCATAGCATCCGCAGCCTCAATTGCTCCAACCAACCCCTTAGTTTCAACCATTCCTAAAGCCTCTCCGCGCATCCTCACTCATCCTCCTGTTTGTTTGTTTTTTCATAATGCAAACATGTCGCTTTCGGATCTCCCTTTTTGCGAGTACAAGCTGGATCACCGCACAGGTTACATATATCAGCACTTCTTTTCTCAGTAGCCGTGGCAGAAAGGTCTATCTCGGTTACTTGCTTGGACTCCAGCGGCCGCTCCCATTCTTCCAGCGCCACTACACTTGCAGCCAACTCGCTACCTTCAGCTACCAGTCCTGGCCTTGCTCCAACATCCGACTTTTCAGGCCAACCTCCCGTCTCTCGGCCAATTGTCTCACTGCTCCCCACAATTCCGTCCAGTTCCTGATGCGGTCTCGGAATAACATGCGTAGCCCATACTGTGCCAACTTTTTGTGCTGCGATCTTGCCAGCTTCCACAGCCGCCTTAATCGCCCCTACATCGCCCAACAGTTTGACAGTCACCATTCCCCCGCCTCTAGTAAGTTCGTACCCGATAAGCTTAATATTAGCAGCCTTAACCGCTGCATCTGCCGCCTCCACTGCCGCTACCAATCCAACAGTCTCAATTAATCCCAACGCATTTCTGACCATGTTTTCACCTCCCATGGCCCTAAAGTTTTTGTAAGAGCAATTTCCGGACAACATCGGCAATCCGGCACTCCAGATCACCCGAACCGTCAATGCTGCCCGTCTCCTTTTCAGGCAAAACCTTAAACGGTATTCCCTTGACCAGCCGGGCGGCATTATATCCTAAATGACGCCACACGATTGGATTCTCCCGGTCAGCTGATACGAACAGCGGTTTATCACTCGGCAGCTTTCGCATATGCACACTCATAGTATCAGCATCGACTCCAACGCCCACCTCTAGCTGTGATTCCACAGCACCACGATGGGCCAATCCCACAGCATCCCCATCACCGCTCCTCAAAACGCTGGGAATCCCCTCCTCCTCAAGACCTGCCTGCACTTCGCGAACCTTAGCCTCCTGACCGCCATGAGGCTTGACATATATAATAACACTTGGCTTTACCGCCGTACTTTCCCTCACCATCATCACCCCGCTTCCGCACCGTGATAAGAAAGCACTAAACCGGTGGCTACCGCGTTGCGCGGTCCTTCTATTCCCCGGATATTACCGCGCCCGCAGACAATACCATACTCAGCCAAAGCATCTGTTACCATTTCAGGTATCTCAAAATCCAGCGCTGAACCGCCTACTAACACCACAAAATCAATATGCCTGATATTGCCGGTAGGAGCCACTCGCGCTAACGCTCGCAAAGCATTGGTCACAAATACTCTTTTTTTAGCTTCCCGCCGAACATAACGGATTCTTTCCAGCGGATGCTCACTAGGAATAGGCGTCATACTGCCATCCTTTAAAATGACAACCCTGGCAAATACCTCCGGCGGCAAATGCTGACCATAAAATCGCACCGTGCCGTCTTCCAGCCTAATATGATAAAGACTTTCCACCTTAGCCAGAGCATACTTCTTAATGTCCTCAGCTAAATCAACATCATTAAGCCCCAATTCGGAATTAATAAGCATCGTGACCATATCACCCGCGCCAGCCAAGTGAATAGCAAAAGTACGCTCATCCCTGGAAATAATGGCGGCGTCAGTCGATCCTCCGCCCATATCAAGAATAGCCAGAGGTTTTGCCGTCCCGGGCGTTGTCAGCGCCCCCTGAATTGCCATATTGGCCTCCACGCCAGCGATTATCACCCTGGTATTCAGCCGTTTTTCAAGCTGATCAGCAATTTGTTGCATAGGTAATCGGCTTGTTTTTACCATTGCCGCCAGGGCTACCGCATTTTCCAGCGCAAATTCACCGGCTAAACCTCCCCGCACCTTCTGCGGAATAAACGTATCGACACTCAATATATCCTGAATCTTCATTTCATTCAGCGACTGTCCGGTGAGTTCGCCCATCACCTGGCGCACTCTCTCCAGCATGCCACCGACATTAGTGCCAGCTTCCCCCTGAACATTCTCCACCGGCTGGACACGTTCCACTAACTCCATAATTTTAGCGGCCCCAGCATCAACATCTATATCAGCCTTGCCCCTAGCGCCAAAGACAGTAATAACCCCTGCTGCAATAGTCCGGGCTTTTACATCACCCTGCGGCGTTCGAACCACCACTGCCGATCGGTTTCCAATAAGCGCCCTGGCAACCGGAACGACTAATTTTGTATCCTCTGCCGACAATTCGAAAACTGTAGCAATTCCATAAGGATTAGACAACGTCTTAATGGTTTGACCAGCTTCGGCCACTTCTACTGCCGCAAGCATCCCCAACGGCACCTTGTCAATCATAGTTACCTCATCCACCACCGGAATATTGCTGCATAGTCGATTGACAATTAATACCGCATCATCCTGGTTGACAATAGCCCCCTGGACAAGCACGCCTTCGTCTATAGCAGAATTAATCATCCGCGCAGCATCCTCATAGTCCACTCCATGCGGAATGACACAGATTATCTGTTCTCCACTTCTGGCAGCAGCAAGCTCAGCAAGAGAACAAGTAACACCGACGCCAAGTCCGACACCTCCGGGAGTAGCCGGATTATGTCCAATCATTGTCGACTCCGTTATAATCGTCTCCGTAATAGTCTCCATAGCAATGTCACCGATTACCGGAGTAGCCTCGTTAAGACGGATTTCCGTTAAATCCGAGATATCTAACCCCGCCTTACTAAGCGCCACATCAAGAGCCATAATAATACCCTGCAAATTTGCCACAGTCCCCTTGATGCCTGTAGTCTTAGCGATACCGCTGGCCAGGAACTCTACTGTTTTGTCACCATTAAATCTGGCAAGACAAACCTCAGAAGTGGAATTGCCTATATCGATACCTGCAACTATTGTCATGCTAACTCACCCTAATCTGCTCTAAGTCGATTCCGGCGCTCGTAAACTCCGGCCGCCTCCCTAACTAATGCGGCATTAATCTTGGCGTTATATTTCGTTTCCATTTCCTCAGCAATATTCAAAATCTCTTGCTTAGTAGAACGATAAGGCCGAAGAGCATTATAAATTTCTAAAATGCGATTATCTGGAATAGCCGTCAGTTCCGCGGCCCGCCGCAAGTTTTGCGCTAACTGGACACGGCCAACCCCCTCCGCTATCTCAGCCTGCAGCCTGAGTGTCTCAGGCGTAATCCGGACATCATCAGCCCCAATCTCTGACCTTAGCACCTTTTCAAGGGTAATATCATTCAAACTTTTGCCTGTCAATGTTTTCACCAAATCAGGCCGTTTGGTTGCTAATGGATAATCACGCTCCGGCACCAGTTTATTACTTGGTGGTACACTATCTACAGCCTTGACGCCCTGCTCCTGATACATAGTTTTCAGCACTTCTCTGACAATATCTTCCACCGTTTTTTGTTGCACCATAATATATCACCTCCGCCTATTAAAACCTCACTTCTAGCTCTACTGGCTTAGCGCCAGGCACGACATGTTCCGTTTCCTTTATATGAAGCACTGCAGCTTTAGCCTGATACTTAGGCCGCGCCATCTGATCATTTCGCGTTGGCACCGGTGTCGGCGACTCGCCTTTGGCGTACCGGGCAGCGTTGCTGCCAATAGCTCGATACGTTGGCAAATCGATTAAGGGCGACTGTGAGAAAAGCTCCAGATTACTCAAAGGCGGCAAATCTTTCTGATGAATAACAGTTGTTCCGCGCGATAAAATACCGATAGCAATACCTGAGCCACTCAGCTTTGTAGCATCATGAGCGGCAAATGCCACATCCGAAGTACGCAGCACACGGACAACCCTAGCTCTCAGCCCTTGCTCCTCAATACCGGCAATAATTTCTCTAAGTACATCGCTAAGCGGAATATTGACAATTGTCTTGTGCTGAAATTTTCCAAAAGCCGGAGTAACTGCAATAACAACCTCATCCGCTTTTGTCCCCGGACGAGCCTCACCTTTTTCCACAAGTGTCATCGGTCGTTCGTCTACTGCAGCCGCTTTAACCGGCTGCGGAATATCTATGTCCTGCAGTACTTGAACAACAATTTCCCGAATCATTTGTTCATTTATTTGCATCACTTCACACCTCTTTCCGCCTTATTCATCGAAGTCAGACGGCTTAATGGCCTGGCTGATATTCTTAATTTCATCCCACCGCTCGGCGCTAATGCGATAGCCCGTTCCCGGCCCGCGATAGTCATTACGATTATTAACAGCACTAATTACATTGAAATCCTTATCCAAAATAGCCGCTGTATGGAGATAGTCACCCGAAATCCGCTGCTTCAAAAGATTCAACACATAACCAGCCAAATCATTAAAGCCACTGTTAGCCAAAGCTTTCACAATATCCAGCCCAGTAATTTCACGTTTCATCATATCCTGTGCCGCTTTAAGATCCTCCACGACATTACGCTGCGGCATATCCTTACTGCCATGGGCATAAGTCGCTGCTTCCACCTCCGCGTCGGTAATCGCCGGGAAGCCCAGCTCCTTAAACACAGCCTGTAGTGCCCGGGCCGCTTTACTCCGGACAGCTACAACTTCCTCCTCAGACACTGGTTTGAGGCCGCCATCCACCATCAAGTCTCGCTGGAGAATATTCCAGTCGTCATAATCCTCGACGTCCCAATTAGAACCTGCGAACATATTGTCATAATTGGGAACAGCACTATAGCCGGAAGTAATAAAATCAGTTCCTGGCAACATCTCCATAAGCGTTCTGGCTGTACGGCGGATATCGGAATGAGTAAATGTCTGGTCATTACTTGATGCTACTTCCAAATCCAGCATTGATGTGCAAAGATTTTCCGCCAACACAGCGCGAATACCAGACGGAACAGCAGCAGGTACCCCAATACAACTGACTGAGCCGTTTTGCAGCCCCTGTACGCCAGCGCCCCTGGCGATCATGATGCAGCGAACCTCGAGATAAAGCATCGACTTACCTTCAGCATAACCCATTTGCACCTCCGAGCCGGTCCCGGAAGTAAACCGCATTTTTAGACCGCGTGAAGCATACGCTGACGCCAGAAACGTTTTAGACCATGGAGTATCATCGCCATCCACAAAAACATTCTCTGTTCCATATACCGAAATAGTTTCAGCATACGCTGTAATGCCTCTCATCCCCAATTGCAATTCAGTTGCCTCTTCCAAGGAACACTGAATAAGTACGCCGCCACGACCAGCCTGACCGCCAATCAACAACGACAAAGCGTTAAATGGCGCATATCTTACAACCGCTACCGTCGTTTCCATTTCGTCAAATCCTCTTAGCGCCGCTTCAGCAGCATCTGCGGCAATCAAAACCGGATTATCAGCCACATTAGTCACATGACATTGATTAGACGGCAGTTTGCGGGCTCGCATTTTCTGAAGTGCCATCATCATTTCCACGACATTCATAGTATTTAATACTGCAACAATTTTGGCCGGAGTCAGGCCCAAAACAACCTTGGTCACTTCTTCCCTGGATACATTCACATCCACCAGCATTTTGGCAATATCCACATCCGGCATTGCCATCGCCTTTTCCGCAACATTAATATCAATCGCATAATCGGCAATAAATTGATCAATAAAATCGAACTTATCACGCACTACCCCGTCAAGTTCGATAACCTTGCCCTTTTCGATCTTTATACTTGGTACCGGATCATTCGGACTGCCCATGGCAATTAGACCGACTTCCGGCCACTCCACCACAAAACCGTCCTGATTTACAGGGCGGGCAGCCAACGCTTCAAACCGTTTGGACTTATTCATGTTTTCTCCCCTCCCCGGCAATTAAATATATGGCGTCGTAGATGAAGGCGCCGAACCAGCCATAGCCTCAAGGACCTTTCTACCAATCTCCCTGGCAGCAATAACCGCCTGGCGAACAGCGCCCGAATCGCCGGTAATCATAATAATGGTTTCATTAGAATAGCTAGTACCGTTTGCCGGGCTGGAATAACCAACCAAATCGACATTGGCAGTTTTTACGGCGGTATCTGACATCAAAACTCCAATAGCCGCCGGTGCGCCGACAACCAAGCCGAAAGCCTTTCCAACCGGAGCGTTAAATGCCTTATTAATTGCATAACTGGCTCGTGCAGTATACTGCAGTTCTATATGTCCTGCGTCATTGCCATATACATCGCCAAAAGTACGGTTAAGCTCTTTTAACGCTACCTCAATAGCTCTGCGAGCATCAGAAACTTCTTCTGCTCCGAAAATAATTAAGCAGCCATGTCCAGCGCCACCTTTAGTATCACGGGCCAGCTCAATACTTACGATTTCAGTATTAGTCGCTTTCACTGCTTCATCAGCAGCCATAATGTGCGGGCCAGCCCCCGTCCTGCCGCCGAGAATACCAATAGAGCGAAACTTAGGATCAAGCTTCATCTTGGTATGCAAGGCTGGGTCGACATTAGCAATAACCAGACCAACAGTATCACCGATAGCTGTGCCGACAAATTCTGTAACACCGATATTCCCGGAACACTTTGGCTTTTCTTGCTCAGTGGCAGCCGGACTTTGATTCTCAATCCGTTTTTTGATCTCATCCATTACTCTCTCAATTAACTGCTCTTGCACGAACACTCACCTCCTGATATTGATTACTTAAGTTTAGGAAGAATTTTTTCCACATCGACATGTGGCCTAGGAATTACGTGAACCGAAACAAGCTCTCCTACCCTTTGAGCCGCAGCAGATCCAGTGTCAGTAGCAGCTTTAACGGCTCCTACATCGCCGCGAACCATAACTGTAACCAATCCTGATCCTATCTTTTCATAGCCGATCAGAATTACATTTGCTGCCTTAACCATCGCGTCAGCAGCCTCAATCGCCCCCACTAAACCTTTGGTTTCTACCAATCCTAATGCTTCACTCATATACAGCACCCCCTTTCCACTAAAAATTGATACAGTTTGTCAATACCTTCGCCTGTTGTAGCTGAAACCATAAAAATCGGCAATCCTACTCCCGCTTGCCGGAGCTCTGCCTCAGCCCGCTTGACATTAGCATGAGGCAAATCAATTTTCGTGACTACTCCGATAACAGGTTTGGCAAACATTTGAACAAATCCAGGCGGTATCGTCATAGCTGGATCTATTGCATCCTTAACCATGACAATAACCGCCGCTTCCATCGCAGTCACCGTCAAGGCGGAATAAAACCGCGGAATCTGGGCATATTCGCCCGGCGTATCAATCGCGCCGCCGACAAAACAAATATCCTGGGTTTTTCTTACAACACCACCGGCCTTTTGCAGCGCTAGAATAAGCGAAGTCTTTCCCATTCCTACCGGACCGACAACCATAACTTTCATGCTAGGACCTCGTAACCTTAGCTCCGGTAAACGCTAACCGCTCTGATAAAAGGTTAGTTACCTGCATAAGAGCAGTCTCTACCGCCGATACACTACCGGCAATCACCAAAGAACCGGTAAACCGGTCCAAAAAACCAATCTCTACCGCCGCTGTTTTGGTAGCAGTATCAGCAGCGATAATTGCTGCTTCACAAGGCGTTATTGTAAGAATACCTACGGCCTGACAGTTAGTAAGTCCCAGTTTCTCACATAATTGCGGCTTAGGATTGGCAATCAAATGAGCCAATGTCACTTGCTTGCCTGGTACATATTCCTGAACAACTCTCGGCTTTTCCACTGCCATGCCCATCCCCCATTATTCAAAGGTTTGCCTAACTAATTTGCTTTATCTTCCTTTCATCCTTGATACGTTTTTGCCACTTTAACGCAAAATCTTGTCGTCAAATGATACATAACGTTTTCCCTATAACAGGTCGTAAAATAACGCCGAATATTTTGCGAATATTCGGCGTTTTATTGCGCACAACAAAAAAGAGAACCATATTATCCTGGCTCTCTCACTTCACATTTTTATCTCGTTAATTTTTCTTAGCCGGAGAAACTTTATTATAGCATTGGCATCGAAACTGGTTAGGCGTAACACCAACAATCTGGCGAAAAACCTTACAAAAATAACTGGCATCCTGATAGCCGCATTCCAGCGCAATACGGACAACATTCAAATTTGGTTCATGCAACAGCCTTTTAGCCCGTTCAACTCTGGTTTTAGTTAAAAACTCCACAAAATTACAACCCTGTTCCTGTTTAAACACTCTGCTAAAATAAAACGGACTTAGATGAACTGTCTTAGCGACTTCTTCCAACATCAGATTGCGGTTGCAATTATGAACAATATAATCACAAGCCTGGCTAACCACCCTGGCATTTACAGTATTGCACTTCTCAACCATGTTATCCATCAAATCGCCCATAGAATCTGTCAACAGTTGATGAACTTGGCTTTGGCTCCGGCATTTCGCCAACTTGCTAATTAAAGAAAAGTTCTGCAGCGTCATCTTCTCCAAACTAGCCCCACCCTCAACCGCCGCCCTTGAAAGCACAACCAGCAATTCCAACGCATACGCTTTTACTGTCTCAATATTAGTCTTTATCCGTAATAATTCCTCCAGCAGTAAATTCAGTTTTTCTTTCGCCGCCTTACGATCGCCGCAGCGTATCTCATTCAGTACCGCTCTTTCATTTTTGAAAGGATATTCGAAAACACTGTAGCTGCTTGGCAGATCGTCAAAAAAGACAACTGCGTTGGTATCAAGAAAAAAGCCCTGCTGATACGCACTCATGGCCTCCATGTACGATTTATATACCTCTCTGGCATCATTATAATAGCACCCAACCCCAATAGTAACTGTATTACCAACCTCCGCCAGCAAACTTGCTTGAATATTTTCGGTCTTCTGTCTGATAACCTTTTTAACCCTTTGCCAGTTTTCGTCAGGAGCCACGCCAAAAACCACCGCAATCCGTTCATCCGAAATCGGCATTACCAGTGAATCGTCACCGGCAGATTCGCAAACTTTTATCGTCATCTTGTTCTTCATCAACTGTATTCTTTTCTCACTATCATTACGAACCAAATTATTAAAATAGTCAATACCAATAACAATAGCCACCCCAGGATCATTTCGCATACCCAAAAAAGCAGCACGCTGGCGCAGCAGCGGCAAATCATCAAAGCAACCTGTTACCAGCTCTTGTACAAATGACATTTGAATAAATGGCATTGCCTTATTCAAATTCTGACGAAGCTCTATTTCGGCCAAATCTTTTTCCCTAATCTGCTTGAGCTGGCCAACGACTTGCCGGAAAACCTTAACCAGATCCGGGGTCCGAACCGGCTTAAGCAGATACTCCGCCGTGCCTAAAGCAATAGCCTGACGGGCATAATGGAATTCCTCAAATGCGGTAAGAATGATGATTTTACACTCCGGCAAAAAGGTTTTTATTTGTTTTGTTGCTTCAAGGCCGGTAATCCCCGGAATCCGAATATCCATAACAATAATATTCGGACGCTCGGCTTTGGCAATCTCAACAGCACTTTCCCCATCGCCGGCTTCACTAATAAACCCTATTTCAGAACAGTGCTTTTCCACAATCAACCTTATAGCCTGCCGCTCCAGTTCTTCATCATCAACAATTAGTAACTTGTACATAGCACGAAATTCCTCCCGCCAAATGCTCAGTACCGCGAAAAGGGTAAATAAATCCGGACTACAGTGCCCCCTCCCGGCTGACCATTAATTATAACGCCATATTCGCTGCCAAAATGATTTTGAATTCGTTTATGTACATTGATAATTCCTAAGCCGGTTGTCTGCCCTTTTGACACAGCTCGTTTCTCCTCCCGGAAAATCTCTCCTATCCGTTCGGCACTAACCCCAATGCCACTATCGGCAATAACTATCATCAGCTTATTATCCTGAATATCGGCGGTAATCTGAATTGTTCCGCCTTCTTTTTTAGGCTCTAAGCCGTGAATAATGGCGTTTTCCACCAAAGGTTGAAGTGTCATGACCGGAATGTTCATCTCTTCTAACTCCGCCGGCACATTGATATCAACACTAATACGATCGCCGAACCGTACTTGCTGAATCAATAAATAATCTTTAATAGAATGGATTTCATCGATTAGCGTGTTAAACTGATCTATATTACGCAGATTGTTTCGCAATAAGCCAGCTAACGCATAAACCATCTCCTGGGTACGCTCAGCCCCCTCCAGCAGCGCCAATCTGGCGATAGTATTTAATGTGTTAAATAGGAAATGAGGATTAACCTGAGACTGTAAAGCTTTGAGTTCATTCGCCTTCAGCAGTGTCTCCAGATCCGCCTTGGCCTTCATTTCAGTCATCAGCTGACGCTGAATAATATTGGCAAATCCTATCTCGACAATATAGTTTGACATAATATAGAGCAGGTCGGCAGCCGCCTTAATTCTGTTTTCTGGCACCACTTCGATAGCATTATACAGCTCAGCCAAAATATCAAGATTAAAGCCTGCATTTTCTACTTGCCGCCACTTCTCAGCTTTAATACCATTACTGACCCCTACCATAACTACCTGGCCAGCCAAAAAGGCCCCCAAATATTCATTATTAACAATAATGGGAGCTGCAAGATCGGTTAGACCCAAGTGACAACTATAAACTACTGGCTGCCGCTTTTCGGTTGCTGTGCGTCCACCATGATCATCACACTCCATACACCGAAGCAAGCCTGCCGGAGTTGCTCGAACAAAGTTACAAAATTCAGTAAAATTACTTGGTAAAGTAACCGGTTTGCCGTCAACACCCACAATAATTGCCGCCAAGCCAGTCGCTTCGCAGAATTTGTCCTGTATGTCCTGCAATATCTTGGTATTTACAATTTCACCTAATGCAAAGCTATTGTAATTTTGCATCAGTCCACCCCCAACATAGCAATTGGGAAAATATTGCTTTACTATGTTGGTAATATTTGGACATTTATGTTTATTTCTCCTTTATAGCGCAAAAAAAGACTACATATTAGCAAAAATAAACCATGCTCATATCGAAGCTTTTAACTCCACCTCGCGCAGATTAAACTCCGACATCCTAGCCATGTTTTTTACTGCATCAAGCATTGCTTTTAAAAGTCCGATCATCAATACAGCGCCAGTTCCCTCACCCAAGGCCAGATTAGCTCTTAACGGTACTTCATCAACCAAAATTCCTCCCAATAGTAATGCGTATACCATTCCCGGCTCCTTGGATAAATGCGAAGGTATTGCATACTGCTTTACCATTTCATTAACTCGGCTGGCACAGACATAGGCGACAGCGCTGATAAACCCGTCAATAACAAAAGGAATATTTAGCACCGCACATTTTTGCATTGCGGCACACATAGCTACAATATCAAAGCCACCCAAACACCGCAAAATGTCATGCGGATTATGCATACTGTCGCGATGAACAGCCATTCCCTTGGTAATAACATTACGCTTTATTTTTATAACATCACTATTAGGTGGACTAGCACCATAGCCAACGACAAATTCCGGCTCAATACCGGTAAGAGCGTGAAGCACGGCTGACGATGTGGTAGTATTGCCAATCCCCATTTCGCCGAAAGACAAGAGATTACACCCCTGTTCTTTAACCAGCTTCTCTACAACCCCGGCCGCAGAAGCTTGAACAAAATTATACTCGCTTTCACTCATCGCTGGTTCCTTCACAAAGTTTCTGCTGCCCCTAGCTGCTTTACAATCAATCCCCACCGGTTCAAAAGAATTAACCCCAACGTCCACCACCACACAAGGAATCCCATACGCGTGACAGAAAGAATTGATGGTAGCACGGCCGTCAACCATATTCTTTGCCTGAAGATATGTGATTTCAGGCGGAAACGTAGCTACGCCTTCCGCCACAACACCATTATCAGCAGCAAAAACAATGTGATACGGACTAAAATCCTGCATCCCGCCCCAGCTCATCAGCACTTTTTTCGCGTATTTTTCCATAAGCCCTAAGCTTCCTGGCGGTTTAGCCATTCCCTCAATAAGCTCATCAATATTCACTGAGTTATCCATAATGTCTCCTTTATTTTTAATTATCCTAAAATGCCCTGCCGATAGCATCAGCGGTTACAATAGCCGCATATACCGTTTCTGGTGTTACTGTAAATGGCTCATTAAATATGGTTTCATCTTCCGCACAAGTCGCTTTAGCGACTTTTCGTATTTTCTCCTCTGTGACATCAGTAACGCCAATCTCTTTTAAAGTAACCGGCAAACCTACCGAGCGACAAAAATTAATTACTTCTTCCAACGCTTCCATTGACTGATTTTCAAGAACCATTTGAACAAGAGTCCCAAAAGAAACTTTCTCGCCATGATAAGCTTGATGCGTTTCTTCTAAAACTGTCAACCCGTTATGAACAGCGTGCGCAGCAGCTAACCCGGAACTTTCAAACCCCAAGCCGCTTAAAAGAGTGTTAGCTTCAATAACTTTTTCCAGTGCCTCGGTCACTACGCCATGTTCTGCCGCTTTTTTAGCTTGATAACCATACTCAATCAAAACTCTATAGCATAAATTAGCCAGACTAAGTGCTGCAGTAGTAGATAATCCCCCCGGCATATTCTTCGCAAAAGCCTTGGAACAAGCATCAGCTTCAAACCAAGTCGCCAATGCGTCGCCCATCCCTGAAACAAGCAGCCGTACCGGTGATTTAGCAATAATACTTGTATCTACTAGGACAAGATCAGGGTTTTTCGGTAACATCAGATACGATTCAAAAATACCCTCAGCAGTATAAATAACTGCCAACGCACTACACGGCGCATCAGTGGCCGCAATTGTCGGAACTATCGCCACCGGCAGCTTAGCATATAAAGCCGCTGCTTTTGCAGTATCCAAAGTTTTTCCACCGCCAACTCCGACAATAATATCTGAGCTGTCTTCTTCTGCCATAGCTGCTATTCTATCAATCTCCTGCCTTGAACATTCACCGCCAAAGTTTGCAATTTGAAAAGCAATTCCGCTATCCGCCAAACTAGCCTCAAGACTATCTCTTACCGCAATAATTCCACTTCGTCCTCCAAGCACCAAAGCTTTTTTCCCATAACCGGCAATTTCTCTGCCTAAATCTTTTATTACTTCTGGCCCCTGCACGTAGCGTCCCGGAGAAATCATAATCTTCTTCATTAGATCGCCACCTTCACAATATTGCTGTTAAACACCATTCATTTCATTTACATTAATTTCCTTTAAATAATATTGTCCTGATATAGTACTATCTTGCAGCTTTATCTCGTTAACAGGCTGCTCCTTCTAACGCAAGACTCACTTATCTTAATAAAAAAGAAATGTCGCTTTCAGGCTTCTTAGCTCGAAAGCGACATTTCACGTACTATATGGCGTCCAGATCACGACTAGCTACAATATCCACGCCCAATTTAAGAATATCAGACAAAATAACATCGCCTTCCTTGATCGGTGCCGAAACAGTAACATTTGCCAAACAGCGGGCACAAGAAATAATTTTGTCTTTCGGTAACAACTGCCTGGAAATAACAGGCAGAAGCGGCAGTTGACCGCCGCTGACCCGAACGGTAGTAGTCAACATCCGCTTTGGCGCTATTACTTCCTCCCTGGCATACGCCTCACCGCGCGGACAGCCAAACTCAGCCACAGTTTTAACCTTTCCGTCAGCTATGGTCACATCGCCCACACAGCTTAACGGGCATACAATACAACTAACTCGACGTTCTTCTTCCATATTCATAACCACCTTAATGTTTCAGGACGACAGTAATATCGTCACCAATTTTTTTAATATTTTCGACCGGTAAATCAACCACAATCATTTCGCCGGGCTTAGCCACCCTCAACTTGCGTTCCAACAATACCTGTCCATCGCTTAGAATGGCAAGCGTTACATTTTTCTCAGGCTTTTCAACCCGCATATATAACCGGACCGGTTCAGTATTGCCGCTAACCGCACGAATAACCTGCGGCACCGCCGTTCGAACACCATTCGCAGCCTTAACCGTTATTAAGCAGCCACAATCTCCCATCTTACCGTTGGCATGCCACGCAGCATATTTTCCGGCAATCTCGCCCTCCTCTGAAACAAAGTCAACTAAATCATGTACATGAACAACATTTCCTGCCGCAAAAAAACCCGGCAAACCAGTCTGACGTAATTGGTCAACCACGGGCCCGGAGGTACGCCCGTCCATCTCAATTCCTAGCTCCCGCGACAATTCGTTTTCTGGAATAAGCCCAACCGAAAGCAAAAGACAGTCGCATTCCAAATAAAACTCGGTCCCGGCTATCGGCCGCATAGCAGCGTCAACCTTGGCACAAGTAACACCAGTTACCCTCCCATTACCATGCACAGCCAAAATAGTATGCGACAAATAAAGTGGTATATTATAATCTTCCAAACACTGTACAACATTGCGGGTTAACCCGTTGCTATATGCCATAATTTCAAGCACTGCCTCTACCCTCGTGCCCTCCAGTGACATACGCCGGGCCATAATCAGGCCAATATCTCCGGATCCCAGAATCACTACTTTTTTCCCAGGCAAATAACCTTCCATATTGACCATTCGTTGGGCGGCGCCAGCAGTAAATACCCCGGCCGGTCGGCTCCCAGGTATACGGATAGCGCCCCGGGTACGTTCCCGACAGCCCATTGTAAATATGACTGCCTTAGCAGTAATTTTTATCATTCCATCGCGGGAATTTACAGCAACAATTGTTTTATCCGCCGCAACTGCCAACACCATAGTATCAAGCATAACTGTAATATTTGATCGCGCCTCGACCATCTTTATATATCTAAGAGCGTATCCTGGCCCGGTAAGCTCTTCTTTAAAGCGGTGCAACCCAAAGCCATTATGAATGCACTGCTGCAATATTCCCCCTAATTCTCGGTCGCGCTCAATCACAAGCACTCGCGCAGCACCATTATCACTGGCGCTCACAGCCGCCGCCAGCCCGGCTGGACCGCCGCCGATAATTACTACGTCAAAGATTTCTTCATGCATCACCAGTCACCTCACAACTCCCAGGGATTTTATTAAAAAACAATTGCGAATCAGCAGTATCTTTAATAACAGCGGTTATTGGAATATTTAGCTCACGCGCTAAGATAGCCGTTACCCGCGGCCCGCAGAATCCCCCCTGACATCGCCCCATACCGGCCCGTGTACGCCGCTTGACACCATCAACGGTTCGTGCCCCACATAAACTATGGATAGCGGCCACAATTTCGCCTTCGGTTACAGTCTCACACCGGCAAATAATTCGTCCATAAAGCGGATTTTCCTTAATTGCGGTCATTTTTGCCTCGTCATCAAGCTGACTAAAAACCAGCTTAGGAGGATTTACCGGATTAAAGTTAGTATTCGGCTTAAGTTCTAGCCCTAACTCACCAAGAATACCTACAACCATTTCACCAATCGCCGGAGCAGCCGTAAGACCAGGCGATTGAATACCTGCTGCATGCACTAATCCCTTAGTTAAATTTGACGCCCTAATGACAAAATCGCCACAATCGGCTGCCGCCCTAAGACCAGCAAACTGGGTAATAGACGACGTCAAGGGAATATTAGGCACTAACTTCTGGGCTCTAGCAACAATTTCAGCCAACCCTCTTCCCGTTGTCGCTAAATCACCCTTATCATCACTATCAGTAGCATTCGGTCCGATAAATACATTGCCATGAACAGTCGGCGCCACTAAAATCCCTTTCGATACCTTGCTCGGCGTTGGGAAAACAATTGTCTTAACCAAATTGCCAACTGCTTTGTCAAAAAGTATATACTCTCCTTTACGCGGCTTAATTGTAAAGCTGTCATCGCCAGCTAACCGGCTAACATTATCAGCCTCAATTCCAGCAGCATTTATTATATATTTTGCGGCAATAAATCCATCCGGCGTATATACACCGGTTACCTTTCCCTCAATTACCTCAATCTTGGTAACAGGGCAATTAATCCGCACCTCTACACCATTTTGTACAGCATTTTCCGCAAACGCCAGCGCCGCGCCAAAAGGCCACATAATACCGCCTGTAGGCGCATACAAAGCACCTACAACCTCAGCCGACAAGTTCGGCTCCCTTGTCAAAGCCTCTTCCCGCCCAATGATCTTCAGGCCTTCTACACCGTTCTTCTGACCACGCACTTTTAATTCGGCTAGCACATCCATTTCCTCATTATTAGTCGCAACAACCAATGAACCAGTCAAATCCAGTTCCAAACCAAGTTCATGCTTCAACTGCCGGTACAATTCATTCCCCCGAACATTCAGCAAGGCCTTTAAACTTCCCTCCGGAGCATCAAATCCGGCGTGCAAAATAGCACTATTCGCCTTGGTCGTACCCATAGCCAAATCAGGATATCGCTCAAGCAGTACGGTATCAAGTTTATATTTACCCAGTTCTCTGGCGATGGCCGCACCGACAATTCCGCCACCTATAATGACTACATCAGCCTTCCAGCTATTTTCCATATTATCCCCCTTGTGCACAGTAAAACTTATTGTAACAGGCCTAAAAAAAGGCAAAATGGTCCCCTGGTAACTATCTAGTACCGAGGACCATCTCTTATACTCTAAGTCCTTAAAATATTCAATTAATAATCAGTCTTCCCAATCCATGACGCGCTTAACAGCTTTTTGCCAGCCCCTATATAACTTGCTGCTTTCATCATCAGCCAAATTCGGCTCAAACCTTCTGTCCAGTTTCCAATTCTTGACCAGATCAGATTTATTGTCCCACACGCCGACCGCCAAACCTGCAAGATAAGCAGCTCCTAGCGCCGTAGTTTCAGTAACTTGAGGCCTATCTACCGCTACACCGAGAATATCGGACTGAAACTGCATCAGCACATTATTGACAACCGCACCGCCATCCACCTTTAACGCTTGTAACTTGATAGCAGAGTCGGCCTCCATAGCATTCAATACATCCTTGGTCTGGTATGCCATTGAATCAAGAGTTGCACGAACAATATGCGCTTTTGTCGTACCACGGGACAACCCTAAAATTGCACCTTTGGCCTTCATATCCCAATATGGTGCCCCAAGCCCAACAAACGCCGGCACAACATACACGCCATCAGCATCCTTTACTTTATTAGCAAAGTACTCCGAATCTGGTGCAGTCTCAATCAGCTTCAACCCATCACGCAGCCATTGGACTGCCGCTCCAGCCACAAAGATGCTTCCCTCCAGTGCATACTGGACTTTACCGTCAACCCCCCAGGCAATAGTTGTTACTAGGCCGTTTTTTGATTCAAATAGCTTATCACCAGTATTCATAAGCATAAAACAGCCAGTACCATAAGTATTCTTCGCCATCCCTGGTTCGAAGCAAGTCTGACCAAACAAAGCCGCTTGCTGATCACCGGCCGCTCCGGCAATAGGAATAGACGCACCCAAGAAAACACCTGGATCAGTATTACAGTATACCTCGCTGGACGACCTGACAGATGGCAGCATTGAAACCGGTATCGACAATTCCTTTAGAAGTTCCTCATCCCATTTGAGTTCGCGAATATTATACAATAAAGTCCGGGATGCATTGGAATAGTCCGTAACATGGGCCTTGCCGCCACTCAGTTTCCAAATCAGCCAAGTTTCAATAGTGCCGAACAATAGATCGCCTTTTTCAGCCGCCGCCCGGGTACCATCCACATTGTCCAAAATCCATTTTACCTTAGTACCTGAAAAATACGCATCAATAACCAATCCGGTCTTATACTTAACTGTCGCCTCCAGCCCCTTGGCTTTTAGAGCATCACAAATATCCATCGACTGGCGAGACTGCCATACAATAGCGTTATACACCGGTTTGCCGGTATTTTTATCCCACACCACGGTTGTTTCACGCTGGTTTGTAATTCCAATGGCCGAAATATCGTTCGGACTAATCCCTGCTTTAGCTAACGCTTCAGCGGCAACACCAATTTGGGTACTCCAGATTTCTTCGGCATTATGTTCAACCCATCCTGGCTTCGGAAAAATTTGCGTAAATTCTTTTTGTGCTATGGAGACTATATTCGAATTTCGGTCAAATACTATTGCCCGTGAGCTAGTCGTCCCCTGATCTAATGCCAGAATATATTTTTTTTCCATAACAAACCCCTCCCCATATTAGTTCAGATCAACCATCCCGAGCTCTCTACTTATAAAATGCCACCCACTTTAGCAATCACATACGCAATTCCTCCGCCAACCAACGGCCCAACAACCGGAATCCAAGCATAGCTCCAGTCCGAGCCTCCCTTTCCGGCAATTGGCAAAATCGCATGAGCAATCCGGGGTCCCAAATCACGGGCTGGATTAATAGCATAGCCAGTAGGCCCTCCAAGGCTTAAGCCTATCGACCACACCACGATACCAGCTAAATAAGGTCCGACACCAGCTGGAATAGCCCCTACCGGTTTAGCACCCATTGCAAAAAACGCTAACATCAACATCGCCGTAGCAATAATTTCACAAGTTAAATTGGCTACAGAGTTCCGGACCTGAGGTGCGGTACAAAATACGCCCAATTTAGCCGCCTTATTATCAGTAAGTTCCCAGTGCGGCAGAAAAGCCAGCCATACAATTGCCGCACCAACAATACCGCCTGCCAGTTCTACAATCATCGTAAATATAGCCTGCTCAATAGTATAAAGACCAGCCATCGTTCTGGCTAAAGTTACAGCAGGGTTTAAATCAGCATTTGGAGCACCAAGTGAAACAGCGGTAAATACCCCCAAAACCACAGCAAATGCCCACCCGGCAGTTACTACAATCCAGCCGCCACCTTCGGCTTTGGAATTTTTCAACGTCACATTAGCGCAAACACCGCATCCTAAAAGCATTAAGACTGCCGTACCTAAGAACTCACCAAATAAATTAGTCATCCTCACTCCAGCCTCCTCTGTTTTTTGTTTTTTCTGAACATTATACTTTTAAGCCACCCCCTTGTTTCCATCCCCCCTCATAAAAATAAAAATGCCAAATTGCTCTAAACGAATAATCGTTCAGACACAATTTGGACATCTCTTTTACTCTAGTCCAAAAATATACAATTAAACCTCTATAAATAGCAGCCCATACGCTGCAATTTATCCATTTTTACGTGCACTGCCCTTTAGTGAACACTGATTCCACAAATCGCGTTCACTACTGCTGACGGCGCATATCCCATTATTAATCGCGCTGTTAACATCCTCTACCGTAGAAATAAGACCGCCCCCCAATACAGGCAACCCGGTAGCCTTAATAATTTTGTCAACAGCCACTGCCGGCACTGATCCCGGCAATACTTCGATAGCATCAGGTTTAAATGCCTCCAATAAGTTAACACCTGTACGCAACGCCTCAGAATCCATTAAAAACAGACGCTGGATAACAATCACGCCTTCCTGATGGGCAACTTTAGCAAGATGAGTTTTAGTTGTTATTATTGCATTAACACCCATTTGGGCTAAATACTTTACCCCAGCTTTATCTTTACCGATCCCGCTAAGCAAATCCAGATGAACAATAACTCGTTTCTTTGCTTCTTGGGCCTGCTTTAACATACCTGGCAAAGAAAGAATATCCCCAAACAACAGGATTAAACTGGGCGAATTGGCATGAGCCAGAGCAAACTGAAAGTCTTCAGCTGTGCGTATCGCCGGTATGACATACCCATCACACAGCTTTTTAATCAAACTATTCATTACCAGCACCTTCATTCTGCTATGTTCAAATCAACTACCCTATTTGATTCCAGTCAAAAAATAATAGTCTAAATATTCTATACTATATATTTATATATTTTTCGAAATATTCCTTCATGGTTATTTTACTTTCAATAAATTTTTTCTACAATAACCCACTAGCTCTAAGCGCCAATATAAGTGAGTACAATAATATAGCAACGCTTTATATAAATTAGCTCTTTGCCTTGACGCCGGAGAGCATTTTATCTTAGTATAGTTTATAAAGTTATAGTATCCTATTATAGCGCGTTTTTAGAAGGAGAATAAAAATGGCCAAGATACCTAAGAACCGGCAAGATTCCGAGATGATTGGCAGTTGGCAAGAACAGACCAACTTTGAACATGTCAGTGACGGCTATGCCAGTCAGCCTGTCGTTAAACCACCAAAAAACGAAACAGCAAAATCGTCCTATGCCACCTTTTTCACTCCGGAGTTACAGGAAGATCTCGGTAAGGCTTTACTAACACTCAAGTTAAATCTGTATAAAGAAGGTATTGTCGATTATGCCATAAAAGTATCGTGCGAAACCAATCAAGTCGTGCTTAAAGCTGTACCCTTGAACAAACAGCCCAAACAACGCTAATACATACATTCATAAATCTGCTTCCACGGCTATTACTTAAAACAATAATTGTTAAGCAACCTGAAAGGTCTGAAGTCTGCATTAAGCAGGTGCCAGGCCTTTTAATAATTTTCAAGATTACTTTTGCCATCTGTCCCGGCATCTTTGGCAGCAACATTTTTATACGCAATATCGCTTCTGAAACTCCTTGGCGTGTTCTAACGTCATCAGCGCAGTTTCTTTTGTATTTGCCAGCTTGACCAAATAAGTTTTATTCCCCCAGGGGAAGATCTCCACAACCATATCAGGGTTAATAATAAACCCCTTATGACAACGAAAGAACCGATACCTTGCCAAACGGTCTTCCAAACTCTGAAGCGACTCATTGGTCTGAATAACGCTATCGCCTATAACATATATCATCGTTTTGCGCTCGCTGCGCGTCACTAAAATAATATCAGAAACATTTATAAATATACTTTTCTCATTGGACAGGACCTTAAGTTTAAACTGTTCACCTTCGAAAAACGTTTTTTCACGCTTGAAAAGAGCAGCTTGTTCTCTTCCTTTTTTAAGATTCTTAATCCGATTTAACGTTTGCCGCACTCGCTGCTTATTAATTGGCTTAACCAAATAGTCAAAGGCATACACTTCAATAGCTTCATGAGTATAGCATTTATAGCCAGTGGCAAAAATTATAAAAATTTGAGGGTTAATATCAAAAATTTCTCTGGCCGCCTCAAGACCGGTTCTTTCCGGCATATCAATATCCAAAAATACAACATCCGGCTCCAGATCTTCAACCATCTGAACCATTTGACATCCATCTTTTGCTTCACCGATGATATCTATCCCAGGAATTTCCCCAAGAACGTCTTTTAAAATCTGTCGCATAAAAGAATCATCATCAGCAATAATTACCTTCAACATAGTTAAAATACCCCATCCCAAAAATGTTACTCATAATCTATAGCTGATCCGCCCTTGAAATTGCTTATCCGCTCCTGGAAAATTAAAATAAGCAACCTTAACTTTTTTAGCCCCCTTTCCTACAATATCAATAATAAATTGTCTATGACACAGTTATAATTGCTCTACTAAATAGAGCAATTATCTTAAATAATGTTAATACACCACTTATTATGCCACTGTTTTCTTGGCGTTAAAGATATCCACCTGTTTATCAAAATAAATCATATTACTTCCGCATATCCCAAAGCACACTGCGAATAACAGTACGAAGTATATTAATATATTTCCAAAGGTTCCATTGCACCTTAGTTCAATATACTACACTAATTTAATATTCACCATCACCCACATGAGCGATTTTTATAAAACATCATTTTTATATACTCGCAAATTAAAGCGTTTTGTGCAAAACTTTTATTTTTCTCTCTATATACAAAAAACGACAACTTTTATCTATTAAGATGCCTGGCTACCATTTTTCACCATTATTCGTCAGTTTCTAAGAAGGATTTTTTTTTTTTATCCAGAAAATTGTTAAATAAAGTATTATTAAAAAGTTTTAACCAAATTTAGAAGGAATATTCTTATCAACTTATATTTTACATTCTAAATATGGCCCCTGCCACTTAAATAAATTCCTTTATTATATTCATTTAGTTGCAATCAACAAGGATGATGCTTTTTATGTATATATCTGAGGCTGAACTATTACGGCTTAATAAAACTACTCTGGCAATACATGCATGTACAGATATTAACCTTTTTGAGATTACCCTGTTACGTAAATTACAAGAATTAGTTTTATACGATAATGGCGGCTATTTTCATCCCGATCCAGCTACTCGCAGTATACCCAGTGGAATTTTATTAGATATTGACCCCCAAATATTTCAAAACTACAAAGCCATGTATGAAAAAATAGATTTTTATTTAAAGCATCTATTTTCTACCACAATACTACTATCAACCGAACGAAGGTCTGACCATCCTGATTATCCCACTTGGCTAAAAATGCCCCACTTCACCGAATTTTATCTGCCTAACAAGCTCTATCACATGGCAGTTATTAACGTTGTAAATCTCGGAAACTTCTCTGGAAGAATATGCATGTACAGAAAACAATCACGGGATGGTTTTAGCGATAATGAAATGCTACTGTTCAAATTAGCGAGTATGCATATTCAAGCGGTATATGGAAATCTCAAAGCAGCAGAGTTATTCACCGACAATTGGAAGAAATTAAACCAATCGACTCAAGCAATATGTCTTTTTGATCAAAACTTCAATTGTATTTATTGTAATCACCGGGCAAATATGCTATTTAAGCAACATTCCGTTCATCACTTATATTCTAATATCCACGAAATTTGCCGAAGCTTCGCCGCCAACTACTATAACACATTCTATACGCCCCAATATTCTGGAACACTAAGTTATACTAGAACCAAAATAAATTATAGCTGTACTTCCTATATTTATCACGAACAGCGATATTTCCAAATTGTATTTGATTACCATATTAAATTAATTTTGTTTAAGTAAACACCACCAACCAAACCATCATCGACTTCTGTATCGAAGTTACTAATTTTAACTGAAATTAATAAACTATCAAATTATTGTTCTCTGTTGCTTTAATAGCCCTTACCCCTTCTCGACTTCAATAAATAACCAGTATTGATCAATTTAAGAGTATAATTCCATTAAGCAAGCAGATGAGGGTGAGCTTTCGATGTATATATCAGAAAATGAACTGCTTCGGTTCAATGACATTGTTATGGCACTGCATGAATGCGCCAGTCTGGACTTATTTGAAAGTACTCTTTTATACAATTTGCGAAAATTAGTTATATATGATAATGGCGGCTATTTTCATCCTGACCCAATTACTCGCAGTATAATTGGCGGAAAATTATTAGATACTGACCCGCAGATATTTAAAAACTATAAAAATACGTATGAAAAGTACGACTTTCACTTAAACCATTTATTTTCTACAAAAGTATTACCTACCGAGCGCAGATCCGATTCTACCTATTTTAAGACTTGGAAAAAATCTCCCAGTTTTACCGAATTCTATCAGGCTAATAATCTCTATCATATGGCAGTTATTAATGTGGTAAATCAAGACAACTTTACTGGAAGAGTTTGCATGTACAGAAAACAATCACGGGATGATTTCAGCGATAGCGAAATGATACTCTTCCATTTATTAAGCGACCATATCCAATCAGTATATGCCAAGCTTCGAACGGCTGAGCTATGCTCCGGAGCCTGGAACGTATTGGAACATTCCGCTCAAGGAGTATGTCTTTTTGACCAGAATCTTCATTGTTTTTATGTCAATCAACAAGCAAATTTTTTATTTAAGCAAAATTCCTTTCACGACCTATATTACCGCTTGCAAGAAATCTGCCGCGAATTCGCCGTCTTTAATCGTGGCTCATACTATACGCCAACCCGGGCCGGAACACTTGATTATAAGTTTTTCACGATAAATTATAGTTGCTTTTCCTACAATCATAATGAAAAGCAATATATTCAAATCGTTTTTGACTATTACGAAAAAGAAACCTACTCAAATATGAAAAAAAAGCATAAAGATCTTTTCACCGAACGGGAAAAAATGATTATTGAACTTATTGCTCAGGGAAAAACCAATAAAGAAATAAGCAACCTGTTAATAATTAGCCTAAATACCGTGAAAACCCATATAAAAAACATGCTGCTGAAAACAGGCACGCCTTCACGGGCTGCCCTCGCAGTCAAAGCCTTGCCGCACTTTGCCTCCGCCAACTGCTCTCACAAGCAATAATAAATTAGAACCAACCTGAAGCCTCTATACCATTTTAATATAATATTCTTTACTGCCCTCAAAATAAAGAATAGCTAAGGCTCTACTAATGGAGCACAGCTATTCTTTTTCGTTCAACTATACAATTCATCGTAATACTACTTTAGATATCGACTTAATTTTTAGGAAACACTACGCATTATTCTGGGCATTTCAATACGAGGCAGAATACCTCTGAGTGTTCGATATTTTCGTGCATCAAGCTCATATATAAAGTCTTTAGGTTCAGCCTTCCACACGCACACTTCTCCAATAGAACCATACATACATTCTCCCGCCATTTTAAATCCCAGTTTAGGCATCATTGTTATCACTGGTTTATTTTCCTTTTTAGAGACATTAACCACAACGCCACATTTACAATATTTTGCAAACAGCCAGAGAAAGTAATATGACGCCAGCGATACTGTCGAACCTCGGTGTTCCTTAATAATAGCATGCCTAGAATAATACATTAGCGTTCCATATTGCTCATAGTATGACTTAAAATCGAAATACCGTTCTAATGATATCGAACCTGGCAATTTGCCTACTTCACAGGTCGCTGTCGCTATAGGAATGTCACCTTTCTTCCATAATATATGATACTCATTTGGATTATTTCCAACTACTAGATCTTGTTTAGAATAGCCTTGCTCTTTACCAAAAACCTCACTTCTCACATAAAAAACATCCTGCAAGTCCTCTTTAGTTTCCGCTAAATGCATTGTAATCTTTCCACTCATAACACCATTCCACCCAACTTTGTTTATTTATACATATCCTTGTTCGAAATTCGACAAGTTCAATATACTATAACTTGATTAATCAATACCATCGCCCATATGGGTGATTTTACCATTTTTTACTCAAAAAGACATCAAACTATTTTTTTAGTCTTTAAAAATGAGCAATAAAAACGAGCCGCTTAAATTCCGTCAATTTACAAAGTCCTGCTAAACACCAAGAGTTCTTGTCCATCACGCTATTGCATAAAATAAAGCAATGCTAATTCCTATTCACTGAGGTGAAAAAGCTTGGAAGAATTTAAATCAGCCTCATATGATTCCATATTTTCCCACTCAACCCCAAACGAAATAACTTTATTCTTTTTTTTATTAGGTCTTTCTGTTGAGCAATCATTAACCATTGATGAACTTAATAGCCTGGCAAATGGATTATTTTTAATGGCGCAAGTAATGTTCACTATTGCTGCCCAATTAAATACTTGCAAAAACAAATTGACGAATTGAAAAGTGTTTAAAAACTTACACTTTTCAGCAGGTATTTTATAAAAAATATCTCAAATGTAATATCAATCAAAAAAGCCAAGCTATCAGTTTGTCTCTATTGTATACACTCGTTTGACCGAATTAGATCAACTTTATATACAAAATATACAATCCTAAAATTCACAAGCAGTTTCAAACCTGCCCATAGATCCGTACTTTGATCCTGTTTTATCAGCATTAATAAAATTTTGTTGTATCCTATTAGACGTACTATCACTGATAACACCCATTTTTCCCGAGGGTTTAGTGCCAAATGAATTCATTCTCTTTACTGATTGGCATAGATCTTGCTGTATTAATACAGTGAGTCATGAAGGTAGTTATCAAGGTTATACTTTCCAGTAAAAAAATTAAAGATATTTAGGAGGCACGAAAATGGGAATCGGAACTTACGAAGCATATAAAGAGCGCCTACTCAAAATGAAACCCAATGTATATTTAAATGGTAAAGCGGTTGACCGTTCAGGCAGCTGGATTGATGGTGGCTGTTATGTTATGAAGCAGACCTATGATATGGCCAATGATCCTGAGTTTGAGGATGTATGCACGGCGACCTCTCACCTTACTGGTAAAAAAATTAATCGTTTCACTCACATTCATCAATCCAAAGAAGACTTACTCAAAAAGCAACTGATGACAAGGTTACTCTGCCACCGTGTTGGCGGCTGCACACAACGTTGCATGGGTGCCGACGCACTCAACTCTATTGCTGTAGTCAGCTATGATTGCGATCAGGCTTGTGGCACCAACTATCATGAACGTTTCAACAAGTATCTTTTATATTGCCAAGAAAATGACCTTATTTGCAACTGTGCTCAGACTGACGTAAAGGGTTCCCGCAATCCTAAGTACAAGAGAGCACATATGCAGCCTGATCCGGATCAGTTTGTACACGTAATTAAGACAAATGTGGACGGCATAGGCGTTGACGGAAAACCCTGTAAAGGTATTATCGTCCGCGGTGCAAAAATCTGTAACTCTAATGCTCCTTATGTTGATGAAATCATCGTCAATCCGACCAAGTTTATGGGTAAGGGCGACGAAGGCTATGCAATATCCTTTGCACTGCCAGCTGATTGGGATGGCATTAAGCTAATGGCTCTTCCTGGCCAGCATCATAAGAGAAAACACATTCAGGCTCCATTTAACCAGGTTGGCGACGTAGAATCCCTGACCATTTTTGATGATGTTTTCGTTCCTGAAGATAGAGTATTCATGAATGGTTTTGACCATCCTGATGTGCTTCAATTCGCTGGTTATCTTGCACTTATGTTCGCTCATTTCCACAGACATTCGTACACCGGCTGCAAAACTGCAGTATCAGAGGTTATCGCGGCTCAGGCAGCTCTGGTTGCCGATGTAAATGATATTGCCCAGGAGCATCACGTTCGTGAAAAAGTTTGTGAAATAATCAGTACCGCCGAGCTTGTATTCGCCGCCGGTGAGGCTTCTGCATATCGTGCAGTTAAATTCCCTAACGGCTCTTGGGTACCGGATGAAATCCTTACCAATGCAGGACGTAAGCTGGCAGGTCAGAAAATTTATCATGAATACGAAACATTGGCGGATTTGACTGGCGGCGTTTGCGCCTCACTTCCAACAGAGGAATCCTTCTATGCACCTGAGACAGCCGAGCTTTGCAATAAGTACATTATGCGAAATCCGGCATACACAGCTGAAGAAACGCATAGAGTTATGCGCATGATGGAAGATAAGCTCTGCGATGCCTTTGAGTCCGCGCAGGCTGTTGCCGGCGTACATGGCGGCGGCTCTCCTCTTATGGAAACCATCACCATGATGAGTCGTTACGACCTTGAGCCACTGAAAAATCTTGCAAAATACCTCGCTGGTTTTGATGGCGTAAAGTGCCCCCGTATCGAGCGTCCAACAGTAACTCCGCGAGCCATGCTTGACAGATTTAAAAAGACTCAGACAGAAAAAAAATAGGAATGCCTTGATCAACACAAAGTTGCGGCTGGTTTAACAACACTCCCTCCAGCTTAAACCTTCGTAGCAATAAGATTGAGAATCAAAAATACGTTATCAAAATAAAAGACACGGGAAGTATTAATACATCCCGTGTCTTTTATTTAAGCGCCATTACCATATTTTTATTATGCTTTCTCCTTCCCCTTTCTTTTAAATTACGAAAAGTTTTGGAGTAACATTAAAAATTAAACCGGAGGCAGGTTTTAAAAACCTGCCTCCGGTTTAATTTTAACGAGCCACTAATGTATATGCCTGAGCCATTAGCTTATTTCCATTTGATTACTCCGCCCATTAGGCTGGTATCTTGCTTCCAAACCAGTTCATAGGCTTCAGAAATCTTCTCGTAGTCAAATCGATGTGTAATAAGCGGTTTAATGTTAAGTGAGCCGTACTTGATAAGATCCATAACCACGCGGATATCCTCGTCGCATGTCCAAACATCAGAGTTGACATAGCGGTTAAGCTTATCCCCCATAACCGGAGGCCAAGTGCCCTTTATTTGCAAATCGGCACGACGAAGCGAGAATGGCTTGGAGTTAACATAGGTGCCGATAAGGCTTGCGCCCTTCTGCATGAGGTTGTCGTCATAGTGAGGCATATCCTCGCCATGGACCTGGGATATCATAACAACGCGGCCACGTTCTGAGACAATCTCAAAAGCCTGCTCAAGAGGCTGACGTGCACCAGTAGCTTCGAATACTACAGGAACACCGCCCCTATTAAGACTTGCGACAACTTCTTCAAGCTTACCTGGTTCTTTTTTCGGGTTTATAGCATAGTGGACGCCCATTTGCTTAGCTTTTTCAAGACGGCTGTCATCCAAATCAGTAACAATCACCGGAAGAGCCCCGGCACATCTTGCAACCTGAGCGGTTATAGCGCCGACAAAACCTTGGCCCATTACTACAGCTGGCTCGCCTAGCTGAAGACCCGAACGGCGTAAAGCATACATTCCGGTATGTGCCAAATTGAAGAACGCAGCCTGTTCCATATCAATGTCATTTGGAGCAGGCGTACAGTTATATTCATGCATAATAAGGTATTGAGCATGTTCGCCTGTAGTAACCACGGCATCGCCTACTTTGTAATCGGTCACACCTTCTCCGACTTCGACTACGCGGGCAGCCATACTATAGCCTATGTTTGTCGGCAAAGGAACAATGAAGGCGTTCATAAGGGCCCACTCGGTACCAGGACTCAATGTGCTGTATTCAGCTTTCAATAGCAGCTCACCAGGGCCAGGTTTCGGCAGGTCTTTCTCCTGCAAATAAACTTTACCATGTTCAACAACAGCATATTTTGTTTTCATAATTCTATCTCTCCCCTAAAATTATTTTTAGTGTCACTAAACTTCCACTCACCATTTTCGTTAATGAAGTCGGCACCGTATCTCAGCCATACCCAATGAGCTTTTACAGACTTGTCCTTTGTAAGCATTCCATTAATAATATGGCCCGGAGAAAACCAGACAGCTTTAGCTGTTTCATCCCCGCAACTTCAATAATAGCCTTGGTAAATACCAGAGCCTTAGACACAGTTGTTGTGATATTTAGCATATCATCTCAGTACCTTCATGTCTGTCGTAAACGCCCCAATTCATTTCGAATCTGACATCAGGTTCTTTCTTGGTAAACAACTCACAACTATCTGGATACTTTGCCGCAATGAGCAATAAGCATAGTTGTCCATAACTCTTTGGACTTTGGCTATGCTTAACCATTAAGTATCTTGTTTTCCACTGTTTTCTGATCCATCTAATTACCTCCATAATTATTTTGGGGTACTAAATAATTAAAGGCATTTCGCCATAATTATAGCTGTATGGTTCTCAGTAGTGGTTACTTGCATTATTTGGTATTTTTCTACAAAATTAGTATAATTGTTTGTATATACTAAATCTTGCTACTACTTAAATAATAACTCAAAAAATTCAATTTTGGAAATACTTAAATTTATCTATCAGTTATAACTAATTAATATTAATGAACTATCTTAAAACCTCCATTACTACCCCTGTGGTTTTCTATCGTTAAAATTCTTTACATCCGTACATTTTTCTTGACATCATTATCAATATCAAAATAATCCCTACGCGCTCAAACATTCACGGGGCGGTATCTCTTTCCTGAAATTTAATTCCCCCCAAATTACCGCCTTGTTGCAATTATAAATTCCAAAATTTTCAATGTCTCACAAGACAAGCATTGTTTTTCTCTAGCCTTCTGAATATTATTTTCTAATGAAGTAAGCGTTTCAGAATCAGGCTTTGTAAAAATTCTGGCTGACTTACATAGCCATCGCTCAAGCATCTTAACTGCATGTGTTAATACAATGCCGTCTTCTTGACATATCACCATCATTATACTATCTAAAGCTTGCCATCCACCATATCGATAAATTATCTCTAAGGCATATAATTTCATTTCAGGGTTATCTTGTCCAAGTTTTTCTTTCATTCGTAAAAAAACAAAGTACGATTTTTCACTCCGCAACAAACGCTTTGCAGTTTTCCTAACTCTTGGTATCTCTGAGTCGAGGCATCTCACCAAAGCTTTCACAGAAGCATCTTTTGATAAATACCACATGGCAGTTATAGTAGCACACTTAATTTTCATATTTTCAGATGATGTAAATTTACTTATTAGAGTATAGTCTATTTGCTTTCCTGTTTCTCCAAGTCCAAGAATAGCCCCTGGAGACGCTTGTGTTGAAATTTGCTCCCTATAGAAAACAGGAAAATCTTCAAGCATGGAATACCTCCGTACAATATAGCGAGCTCCTTCTCTTACAGATGTATGTTCATCACATAACATTTCAAATAATTCTTCCCTAAAATCACAGACTATTATTTTCTCAAAACGCCGCAAAGCAGCTACTTTTACCTTCGCCGCTTTGTCATGTAAGAGCCTCTTTATCACTTCAATTTGCCGGTTATAATCAATTTCTTCAATAGCTCCTATAAGCCATAGTCTTATTTCAAATGCTTTATCGGAAAGAGCCAATTTAATTATATCGTTTTCGGTTACTAGTTTGTTTTGCAGAATTGTATAACAAAATAATCTTATTTTAACATTTGGATGCACAAGATTAGCCTTGATCTTATCCAAAGCAGCCTCTTCCTTTAGATAAGATATGATTTCTTCTCTAACATCCTTCAAATCAACCCGCAAAATACCCTTTAATTTATCTATAAGATGAAAATTGGAAACATACGAGTCTATGTTTTCTTCTTTCAAAGTATTTCTTAGAATATGAACTGAAATTTTCCTTATCCGTTCAACCCAGTCTCCCAACCGTAAGAGAACATACGGAATAGCCTCTGAAGTTTGGATACCAGACATCATACTCAATGCTTTTTCTCGAATATAACCATTAGCATTTAAAGTTGCTATACCTAATAAATGAACTGAAATTTCTTCAGGGTATCTAAGAAAAAGGGTAAGTTCGTCCTTATCTACTCGAAAATATTTTAGTTCATCGTATATATTTCCCCATTGCTTCATCGTAAGGTTGCCCATTACTTCTTTTACTATTTTTGCGGCAGCTAACCCAAGTTCCATATTTTTCTCAAATACAAGAGGGTAAATGTATTCCAGGTCACTAATTTCAACTTTGTCAGACAACCACTGTAACGCATTTAATTTGTCTTTTACCTTGGGCCCCCCAAAAAAATCAATCGGAGTTATTAGTAATTTATGTACAGAATATTTATTATAATCTTTCATTATATTACCTCTTTCTAAAACAAGCCAAACTTTATCTCGTTAACAGCCTCTGTAAGACTCACTTATATCCTAAAGTCAAACTCCAAGCCTCCCGCAACAAACTCATAAAGAATGAATTAAGCTGCTCCATATCACAAAAAGGTTCCATCGGCAGCCTTTTTGCATAATCTTCGAGATATGTTAGTCGCTCTTCAATAAAGCTATTCAAATCACACATACGTGGCACCATTGACAATTCATCTCCCGCCATCTTTCGGGCAAGCAGAGCCTCAACCCGTTCTTTTAACTGCGGCTGCTCTTGCATCTGGGCTTCCATGAGAGTACGAAATGAAAGAGGCGGATGACTATTTTCATTCTCCAACCACATACACGCCAGCAATGGCCTGAGAACATAAAGATACTTTTTGGCTTTAACAGTTTCGCCCTTTAGATAACTTCTATAATTGGACGTTGCCATGCTTAAGTAATGGAACATTGATGTTCTTCGTGCAAAACAGTCGGAGCGGATGAATTTCATCCGTTCTCTAATTTTGTACTCATCCCGGTAGACAATTGGTGAATGCAACCATTCCATTAATGCAGGGTTATACTTGTATAACAAACCTAATGCTTTCCGTATATCCCATCCGTTTATATCTAATAAATCATCCATAGGATACTCAATCACATCGCGTTTTTTCTCAATGGCCAAATACCACTCAGGTCTGTGAATATATACAAAGCGAACATCATAATCACTATCTTTCGAGGGGAAGCCCCAGGCTCGGCTCCCTGATTCAACAGCAAATAGCATTTTAATTTTCTTTGCCTCTTCAATAGCAGTTAATTTAGCTTCAATTGCTTCTCTCATCCTATTGCTCCTAACACCTTGCAAAAGCTATTCATTGAGCACACCCGAATAACTTAAAGGTTTACGCCTAATATCACCGATGATACTTGGAGTAAACTTCCTCTTACTGTATTTGCATACTCCCATCATCTCCTGATAAATAATTTACCATTTTATAATTCATCTATCATTAAAAAAAGGTTGCGAACTTTTACAATTGATACGATTTAGATATGATAAACCCAGCAATTATATAGTAGAGTAATACTATGGGCGTTTCTCCCAAGGGCTATTCAAAAAGCAAACTAACAGCAAAATTCTCCTAATCCCATGTCGCCATTTAAGTTTCACAGAAACTTAACAAAAAAAGTAGATCTGTTACACAGCACTAAAACTGTGCAACCAGATCTACTTTTATAGTTATTATTCTGCTGTAAAGGGAACAACTTTTCTTCATCAGCCCTTTTAAAATATGCCCCTCGTGGTTACCGGAACGGCGATACTCAAAATTGCACCCCATATATGGAAGTTACGCCTTCTTAGCTAATTACTGACGTCTTTGGGGAGCAGCTCCCGCAGCACCGGCCGGCAAATAAAATACATCGACTTCCTGCCGATACTTGTCCAGCCACTCCTGCGCCAATCGACAATGCAAAATTCTTTCATCCGCGATCAAAAATACTTTTCGCCCTACGTCCTCTTTTAAACGTTTCTTAAACCGGATAAGTTGCTTGGCTTCTATTTTATCTTTAAAAAACAGAAACCGCATTTTCTTTCTATTACTAATGGCCGCCAACATTATTACTGTTTGTTCAGCAAAACTCAGTACGGTATCATCCAGCCAAAACACTTCAGCATTCCCATTCTTCGCCATCATCATAATTTCCGGAAAGGTTTCCCTTGTCCACTGTTGTACCGCCATTGGACATTTTTCAAAAGCATACTTTGAAGGCCTTTGGGCGATAAAGCCCCATCGAAAGAAGTACTCTGATAATGTGCGTAATGATAATTTAAAGCCATATTGATTTTCGATTAATTTATTAATAGCTTCACGTGTCCAGAAAACAAATGGAAGACCCAATTGTTCAGGAAAATAATTAATGACAAGCTGCCGAATTTTTTCATCTTGGTCTTTTTCTAGTCTACGCTTTTCTCCATTTTTTCGACCACGGGTTTTCTTTTGTATCGAAATCTCCCCACCCCTTAGGTAGGACTGCCAAATCTTGCTTGCATGACTAACACTAATTCCCACAACTTCAGCTACCAATTTATTGGTTAATCCCTTTTCTCTTAAACGGACAACACTTTTTCTTAACTCATATTGAGTTTCCTGACTAAGTTTACGAGTATCAGTCTTATCCATAATTTATTCCACCTTGATTAAACCTCATCATTTTGTATATTCCTCAATTAAACTAGCAACCAACGGATTGGGATTATCAGCCTTCCAAACAATGCCTATTTTCACAAAGGCATCCTCACCGCTTATGGTAACCAGCGAAAGATTTTTTCTCAGAATTTTCAAAAAAGCGGAATCAAAAGCAGCAATCGAAATACCATTTCCCGCTGCGACTTGCAAAAACAACGTGTCGGTCCGTGAATAATGATTTATTATTTTGGGGGTAATTCCTCTTTTCTCACAATATTGAGTAAACCAATCATATTGTTCATCAAATTCAGGCGAAAGAAGAATAAACGATTCTTGCTTTAAACTAAAAATATCTATGGATTCCTTATTTGCATATTTATGATTACGCGGAAGTAAAAAGCACATTCTTGCTTTATGGACTTCACAAATATTTAATCCACTCTTCCTTTCAATAGGATACAAGGGGCGAAAGCCAATATCTATTTCGTTGTTTTCCACCCCTTCATCTATTCTTCGGGGAGAATACGTATTAATATCTAAATCAACATCCGGAAAACGGGTTCTCACTATTTCCAAAAACCGTGAGATTAAAAAATACTCCGATTCAAAATTTCCTATCCTTACTTTCTTTACTACTCCCTGCCTGGATTCTTGGGCAAGTTTAAAAACATTGTCATATCGATCAACAATCTCGATGCATTCCTTTAATATATTCGAACCGGCCGCAGTTAACCGAGTAGCGTGGTAATCTCGAACAAACAACTGTATTCCTAACTCTTTTTCCAGATCCGCAATCTTTTTACTTAACGTTGGTTGGCTTGTATATAATACCTCGGCAGCCTTACTAAAACTTGAATACTTTGCTACCAAAAGGAAGGATCGTAACGATTCAATATTCATGATAGTGCCTCCCAAGTTTATTCACTAGAATGTTATATTCGCCTATAAAATTGCAACCCCTACTGATGCAATATATAGAATTATTACCCTCTCCTTTTGTCACGCTTAATATAAACCTTCTATTTCCACGTAAATTAATCCTACCTTCAGCGTAGCAACTGAAGGTAGGATTAATTATCCTCTTAATTTGATGGCAACTATTTAAAAATAGAATTCCATTTGGGCACGAATAACTTTTAGATCAGTCGCAAAATTAGTACCATTTTTCCCTGTCATATACCAAGCACTAAACTTGGAGTTTTCCATCGGTACATAATCGAACCCCACATGAATCCCCTTAAAGCCTTGATCGGTAAGTAACGAAACATTCATCGGAGTAGAATACTGCTCCTTGCCAACAGATGAAGCCCACCCGGGATTTTCCGATTCATCAAGATTCGCAGCAGCATTCGTCGGTATTTTATGATACTTGATAAATAAATCATGGGAACCAACTAAACTTGGATTAGCCGCTTTATATTGCAGTTTGGAATAGTAGGACCGATAGGTGGCTGAATCGCCAGCCACTTTTGCTTGCGCCGCAGCAGCTTCAAAGCGAAGATTCCCGGCTGCAGTGTCAAAACCAATCTCTGCATATTTGTTATTTTGACCCGATACACTCTTATCGGTTACGATTTGGTAATCGGCCTTAATATTTGAAGTTTCACCTATCGCCACAGCAACTTCCGCCGCTTTATAAGGAAGATTTGCGTTTGAACTAACATTATAATCACTTTCCGTAAGATGCCCATACGTCAATGTAGTTTTCACCTTATCACCAAAGGAATAGGCAAACCCATTAGCCTTCGCATCAACAACTAGACCATACCCTGGTGTATATTGATATTTGCCAAGAGTAACCTTTCCGCCAAGCAAATTGCCTTTAGCATTAATTTGTTCACCTTGGGCATCCCAGCCGGCTACGTTTTCAGTATCAGGATATTTGAATTGCCGCTGCAACTCAGTTTCTACAGTAACAGCCCAGTTATTGTTAACATGATATATCCATGTAGTATCTAGATTAATATGGAAATCGTCGTAAGTACTCACGCCCTTATCAGTACAATCCTGGTACCTAACACGAACAGTATTTAATAATTCAAGCTTCTTAGCTTTTTCTTCCAGAGCCTTTACGCGAATTCCTAAACCATCCAGCTCTTTTGCGTATTCCATAGATAACTTATCGATAAGCGCTTTTTCTTCCGCATTGGCCTTGTCCGATTTAGCCATAGCTTTAGCAACCATCACCGCGAATTCATACCGGGATAGAGTCTTGTCACCATGAAAAGAGCCATCACCCTCTCCATCAATAATCCCCTCATTCGCCAGTTTCTTAACCGCCGCGTATGACCAGTGCCCCGCCGGAACATCAACAAAAGGGTTACCGGAAGCAAAAGCTGGGCCTGCAATGCTCAATACAAATAGTAAAGCCAGAAGGCTAACGAGACTCTTTTTCATATTGTTCCACTCCCTAGGCTTATTTTTTTATAAACTAACTCCCCATAATTCCCGCTAACTTAATGTTTTTTATTTAAGCCCAAATTTCACTAGAACAGCGAATAGTTTATCTGGAACCTGTACCATTTGTTATCGTAGCCTTCACTATTTCCAAAGCCTTTCATATTGATAAACCGGAACTGAAGCTGCATATTCGGAGCTACGTAATACTCATAATTCCAAAAAATTCCTTTAATACTTACAACACTTGGTCCTGACGTCCACCCAGCCGTATTGTAATTATTGTAAATCAAGGCTTGCGCACCATTATGGAAATACGCTAATTGCCAATCATGTTCTCCGGGCCGACGTCCGAATGGTCTGGTATCACCCCATCCCAACTGTACCATCCATGCTTTATTATCCGTAGAAGCCGGATAGGTAGACCAGCCAGTCATAACCTTAACTTCATGATCTTTGTCCAACTTGGAATGAAACCCGGCCGCATAAAAATTTCTCCCGTCAACAGGTGCATCATAATCCCCGAAATAGCCGGTATAATGCCCCGGACTAGTCACGCGAATTCCTGTCATATTGAGCCGTGTAGCCTTGCTGGCATTTATCGAAAAATCGGCAACATTCATTGTCGGATCGCCGTTTACAAATAATCCATACCCATCATTCGTATTCGCATTTGGACCATACCAAGGGCGTCCTTCATAGGCCATTGCTTGGTCATTTCCTTCTAACTTACCACTAATTAACATCAATACCGGCCTCGGCCCAGGAACAAATGGCCTACGATCACCAAAAACTAACTGCCCACCGGTTACCCCGCCGAAAAACTGATATCCATAACCATCCCAGCCGTCTTCATAATGAAACGTACCAGCAGTTAGTCCGGTAAGATGTCCAATATTACCACTGACCGCCATGCCTTTACATTGTCCGGTATCTCCGGCCACAGAAAACGCATTCGGGGTCATATATACCGAAGTATCCATAGTTCCGGTAGTATAAGGTGCTGTTAAATCCCTGGTTTTCTCGGCCGAAAACTCATATCGCCAATTATCATTAATTTGATAAGATCCAAACAAGGCCAGTTTTGCACCACCAATAGTCTGTTCGAATGAATTAGCGTTATCATGACGAGTATAGTCAATTTTAAGCATTAGAGTACCACCAAGGGATAGCTTACGATCTACTTTTTCCTGATTTCCAACTCGAACATTAAGATTGGCTAATTCTTGTTTAAACTCAACTGCCAACTGTTCGATCAAAACTTTATCCTCTGCCGTGGCCCTTTCTTGTTTCGCCATAGCTTTAGCGACAATCTTCGCCATTTCATAACGTGTGATGGATTTATTACCTTCAAATACGCTGCCGTCGATAATACCATCCCTAGCCAATTGGACAACCGCTTTATACGCCCAATGACTTTGCGGAACATCTGAAAACGGTTTCGCCCCAGAATCAGCAAATGCGGTTCCGACAAAACTCAAGATAAATACAAGCGCCAGAATGATAACTAGACGTGTTTTCATAAGCTTCCTCCTTGGTTTACATTTGGTGCCTCTTGGTTTTGAGTATCCTTGTTTCCTCAAAACATTTGCTCCCCACCACAAAATTTCTCCCATCACCTCCCAAGCATGTCCTGCTTTTAATCAACACCGCCAACGTAACATGCTACCTCCTTAAACAGTCCTATTAGATAAGTGCCTCAACTTCATGTTTCGGCACTTTTATTAATTTTTAACCTATTCATAGTTTTCTGTGTATTCAGTTTAAAAATATAAGTAACCCTTGTTAACACCTGAATCTCTGTTTTCCATAACCCTGTTGATTGTATTGTAACTGACGATATAAATAGTGTAAAATTCAGAATTCGTATGTATTTCAGTATTACGGAAAATAAATATATCTACAATCAATATCAGATATCTGCATTTACTATTCATTTCACCATCCAAAAGATTGATATATTTATAACCCTCATTATAAGATGGTCAATGCATTTGCCAAAAATTAAGCCTGCCAATATCCGGCAGGCTTAGAAACACACTTCACAATTCGGTTTCTATTACACTTTAAAACAAGCAGTAACATTTTAGCCTTATACTTTCCAGCGATAGCCGAGGTTAGCACCCCAAAGTTTGCTAGCCGAACTGCCCCAGGATTTTTCTATATCAAGATAAATCTGGTGGCCGACGACATCTTCGATGTACCCTATTCCCGTTACTACTTGGCTTCCTTTTAAACTGGAATCAAAAGTAGCTTCATTAACAACAGTCTGGCTGTCTCCGTCAAACTCATGCACCCAGGATAGCTTCCCGTAAACCTGGCGGCTGATGCCCCGGCTGTCTGTCATCTTCTTACCGATTACTCCGCCTAACCTTAGCTGCAATGAATTGGAACTAAGCGATTTGATTGCCAGCCCATTGCTGCTGGTATAATCAGCTTCGCCGGCCCACAATGCCGCCAGTTCGGCCTGCGGTTCAACATAGACCCCATTTCCCCGTTCAATATGTCTGCCAATTTCTGCCGACAGACCAAACCCATTATTATTATATTTGGCGCTGCTGCTTCCTCCGCCATACAGTGACGTGTCAAAGGACTGGTTAAACCGGCTGTATTTGCCGATAAGATCAAAGTAAGCTCCGTTATCTTTAATCCAGCTGCTGTAGCTGCCGACGTAAATGCTGTCAGTATGACCGGTGCCACCGCTGTTAAAAGTATTTTCCGAGGTTGTTTCCCCAACTACAAACCCAACATATCTTTTCCCGCCGTTAAAGGCCGTAGCGTTATCTTTACCTATTTCAACTCCATTCATAGTCTGATAGAAGGTTTGACCACCACTAGGAGTTGCCTTGTATCGGTCTGTATAAGTCCTAGCCCAAATATCACCACTCTGAGAACCTGTTCTTAGGTCACCAAGCCGTTTTTTGATTTCATTCATTTCACCGTACCAGGTTACAGTTGTGTCAGCCGTGTTGGCAATAGCCGCATAGGCCGGGGTGGACGGTTTGTAGGTATTGTAGAGATAATAGTCAGAACCATCAAGACCAGAAGACAAATTTGACCCCAGAGCCACTGCATAGCGATACGCACCTAAGTCCCCGCCGCCGGTAAACGTAGCAGTATTTGTTGCAGAGTCTGCTAGGTCGACCACCTTGACATCATCACTGAGGGTGGATGAGCTGTTTTGTCCGGTAAAGTACAGAGTATAGCTGCCGCTGGCGGTGCCGCCAATAGTAATAAGGTTAGCTTTAGCTGTGCTGAGGTCAACATTCATATTAAAGGTACCACTGCCAGACAAATCTCCGGTGGTAGCAAGGGTATAATAAGCGCCCCCGGTTGACGGACTTGTAAAAGTTACCGTGCCGCTATTATCGTTAAAAGCTGTCAGCGTTGAATCTGTATTAAGATTCCACTGACTGCTAGAATCCATTGTCAGCGCCACTGAACCGGATGTATACCCTGTAAAGGAAGAGTTTGCCAGAGACATCGCCAGTGTGCTGGTGCTATCAGTAATAATACCGCCAGTTAAAGTTTCACCGTTAGCAATAACACTTCCCGCGCTACAACTTGTTGAATCCACCAAAATACCGTTTGAGGCTGTAATCGTACACCCATCCTCCACTGTGACAGTTCCGGTGTCATTACTGAACACAATAGCATCGCCGCCGGTCGAGGTAAGCGAACCGCCACTAATTGTCGCCGTCCCGGCCTCAGCCGTAGTACCGGTGGTAAATAGTTTGAGAGCATTTACCCCTGTCACATTTGTATCAGTCAAATTAAGGGTACCACCTCCGGCTACATCTGCCCCCTCCGATTTTTCGGAGGTTATAGTAGAATTCGTAACAGTAATCTTGCCATTTCCATCTCCAATAACATAAATTCCTGCCGACGCCCCCCCATTTGTTGTCACCGTAATATGATCAGCATTTATCGTGCCACCGCCAAAATCTGTAGCGACTCCCGACGAAATATCTTGCGATGTTGAAATGGTAACATAAGAAAGATTTATTGTACCGCCATACGTCACATCCACACCGTGAGAGTGATAGCCGGTTGCCGTTATCGTAAAAGGATTATCTGCTGTACCACTGATATTGATTGTGCCGCCTTCGGTCGCAAACGCGGCGTTCGCTATATAGCCTGAGGTAGTTATTGAACCGCCGGTAATGGTTAAAGTGCTTCCGGTGCCATTAACCAGTACACCAGAGTTAATACCATACTGGGTGCTTTCGTCTGACGGAAAGGCAGTGTTCGTGTTACTAGCGCCACTGGTTGAGATCATCGCATTCGTTAGCGTCGCCGTAGCACCGTTTGAAACATAAACGCCGGAGCCGTCGGAATTACTATTGCTATAAGTCTGACCATCAGAAGTAACAGGCGTAGTTGAGTCACTCACAGTCAATGTTGCATTAAAATCACTGCAGTAATCATCCGGATTCATTGAAGCAGCAAACGCCGCCAGCGGAGATAGTCCCAGCAGCGCAGCAGTTACGCCACCTACAAGAACTTTTTTCATGTCCCAATCTCCCCACTTTTATAATAATTCTCTCAAAAGATCCTTAAACACACTAATGTATTTTCTCATTCCATTCCTCCCCCGCCCATACATTCATTGTGCTAACCAAATAGTTAAAATGAATATTCCACCTCCCTAGTATATCTTTATTAGATAAGTGCCTTAACCACAGGATTAGGAATTATTGCTAGTTTTTATTCTTTTCGCAGTCTTCTGTATATTCAGTAAAATAAAGTATTCGCAAACCGACTAAGTCCCTATTTTCCATATCCCGCTATTAAAATCATAGCTAATATTGTAATAAATGTAAAATTCTGGTTTTTTATATATGTGATCGTTCGGGAAAGTAAATATATCTATATAAAAAGTCTTTGATATATTTTTATCAAAGACTTTTTATATAGATATATATATTTATTTTCTTTATTACAAGATGATCAATAAATACTAAACCTGTCAATATTCGTCAGCCTTACTAATATGCCTCGCAATTCAAACCTTATTATACTTTAAAACTACTGGTAATATTATTTAGCTCTTCGGCCATTTTACCCAACGTCTTACTGGATGCTGCAATTTCCTGCGCGGAAGCCGACTGCTCCTGCGTAGATGCCGAAACAATTTCGGTTTCAACAGCTGCACTTGTACCAATTTGGCTGACTTTTTTAACAGCATCTACAATTTGTTGGCTGTTATTTGCCATATCCTGAATAGATCCCAAAATATTCCTTGTTTGTTCTGACAAGGTTACAACTAGGCCAGCAATATCAATAAAACTTTGTCCCGCAGTATTTACAACATCTATCCCCATACTTACTTCATCAGTACCAGCCGCCATAGCCACGACTGCTTTGTCGGTATCATCCTGGATTTCACTAATTAATGCGGTAATCTGTTTTGCCGCTTGTTCAGACTGTTCGGCCAGCTTTCTCACTTCTTCAGCAACAACAGCAAAGCCCCGCCCTTGTTCCCCCGCTCTGGCCGCCTCAATTGCCGCATTAAGCGCTAAGAGGTTCGTCTGTCCGGCAATTCCCGAAATAGTATCTACAATCTGACCGATTTCTTTTGAACGAATTCCCAGCGTAATCACTATTTCGTTAGCTGAAGTAACCACATTTGAAATATTCTCAATTTGAGATATAGCTGATTTAACTTTATCCTCTCCTGTTTGAGCCGCCTGCAGGGTTTTTTTGGTAGTAACATCAACTACAGCTGCGTGATCGGCAAACTGATTTATACCACTTGACATTTTTTCTACAAACTTAGTTGTTTCATCCATTGTCGCCAATTGATTAGCCGCGCCGGATGCAATTTCCGCAATCGACCCAGCGACATGATTTGCAGCTTGAGCCGCCTGTTCCGCACCCGCGATAAGTCCTTCCGACGAATCTGCCAATTGTTTTGAACTTGTTGCTATCTGGCCTAATATTCCGCGCATGGTTGTCAGCACACCCTGCATGGCACTTGCCATCTGTCCAATTTCGTCACTTCTCCCCACTACCGCTTCAGCCACATTAAAACTATAATCCCCCTCGGCAATGCGCTTAAGATCCGACGTAACCATCCGTATCTCTGTACTGGCATGTTCAATCAGCCCCTCTAATAGCTGGTCATTTTCCCTTTTAGTCGCTTTATATCGATCCACAAACTTTGTATCACCCGCCAAAAGATACCCACGGACATCGGCAATAAGCATAACTGCATTGTTACATGTCTTGGCCGCTTCTAAAGTTTGAGGAATAGTATTACTGCCCATAGCCAGAAGTTGATCCTTACAATTTTTAAATCCACTAACACTTAAACTTAAAACAATAGCGCCTACAGCCACAACTGTTACAAAACCGCCAATTATCTTTAATCTCAGCGTCATTTTCATAAATAATGGCAATCTGCAACTGCAGTTGCCTTCCCCCCCGCCTCTGCTTTAATAATTGTTTTATCTATCTCCACACCCAATCGATATGTTCAATAAACCACGCCAGTATTATTTTGTTATTAGGTTAAGCTATATTATTCCAAAGGCTCCTTGACTAATCAAGGAGCCTTCGAAGTAGCTAACCATCAGAAGCAGTTACATGGAACACTTAGCTTGTTCATTTTTCACGCCCATTTCCGGTATCGGAATAACCGAGAGTGCACTAAGCACACCAAATATAGCAAACACTCCAAATAGTATTGGATAACCACCGGCTGCAATGAGAGGAGGCGCAATAAACCCGGTTACACTGTTGGGAAGCTGTCCCGCAATATTCATAATGGCTGCATCTTTCGCAAAATCTTCTTTAGACGGTAATATTCTAGTTATCAGCGCCATATCCACCGCTAAATAAACTCCCGACGACAGGCTCATTACTATCGTACTAATAATTACTCCCGTAAACGAGGTAGCAAACACCAGCAGCAGTATTCCAACTGCGCTACCCAAAGCCGAACCTATTACCAATACCTTTTGTTTCCGTAATTTATCTGACAGCCATCCTCCGCCAATACTCGATATGGCCATTAAAACCGGACCAATTATTGACAACATTCCCATGGCGGTAGTAACCTGCGCTTCAGTATAATGAAATTTTTCCATTAAATATATAGTTTGAAATGGCATCGTCGAACCGCACAGGAATTGAAAGAATCGTGTGGAAACACCCCAGGAAAAGCTTGGATGAACAAAAGGATTAGGATAAAAATGCAAAGCCTTCTTTAAGATTGACTTCTTTTCCTGTTTTACTCGCTGCGGTACAGGCCCTTCTTTAATCAGCATACATACTATAAGCGCGGCAACTAATCCTATTCCGGCTACAGTGGCAAACTTTAGCTCCAAGGCTCTATCCGTCATAGACATCATAATCATCATCCCGATTATTACCGAAGCGGGCGCAAATATCCCCATCGCTCCAGATACAATCCCCCGGCGTGATTCTGAGATTTGTTCAGGAACAAGTGCAAAAATCGAACTCGCAACAATACTGTAAAAAACTTGTACACAACACCAGCTTACAATAATCATCCATACTTGCGAAGAATAGCTGATCGCCATTAACGATATACCCCCCAGTATACCGCCGGCTAATATGGCTGTTCGTCTGCGACCAAACGCTATTGTCAGTTTATCTGTGTAGGAAGACAACATCGGTCCAAATACAATTACCGCAATAGTGCTAATTCCTGCCGTTAAGCCAAAGTTTTCTTTTACACTGTCCGGCGTAAGCGCATTAAATTTAAATGTCAATAATAGCATCATGGGTACTACTATAACCATTACATTCGCAATTTGTCCAAAAAATAACGCACATATAAACCGCCAGGGCATTTTATCATTCATAGCTACTGTTGGATTACTCATTTCGCACACCGTCCCTTTCATTCATAGTAGTACAGAAAATCAAAGCGTCCGCCCCTCTACCTTGCAGCTAACCCAGGGATTTTATATATCGTGCAACCTGCTCACCGGCTATCCGGCCTGTATTAAAATCAAAGGCCGTGTCATTTCCCGACATAGCAAAAATATAGGTATTATCATAGATTGCATTAGCATCTTTTCCTACAGCATACAGTCCCGGAATTACATCCTGCTCCGCTGTTACAACCTGAGTTTTATAATTGATCTTTATTCCGCCCAGGCTTCCATACGCATTATTATAGAACCGTGCCGCATAGAATTTGGAACTGCCAAACGGCTTCAGGTACTTTGAACTCTTATGAAAAGTATCGTCATTTCCCTGTTGGCAAGCGTTGTTGTATTCTTCCAGAGTATTCTTTAACCCATCTAGATTAATTCCGGTCTGATTGCATAGGTCTTCCAGCGAATCTGCTTCAAACAAATGCTGGTACCCGTCCGCCTTTGCTTTTCTTATTTCGCCGCCTAAATTCGGAGACTTAGTTACCGGAACGCGGGATAGCAAAAAGTCCCATCCAGCCTCTTCGTAATACTTGCTTATACCTTCGTCTACGATCATAAATGCGCAACCACGCTTTTGACGCCGGACGGCGTTTGAGCCATACGCAGGATTTTTCATGGCTTCTTCGTTCATAAAACGTTCCCCATCCAGATTTACCATCAAATTCGGTTGCCGGAAAGTTCCTAAATCCCAGTGCGTTCCGCCTGGTCCCCAATACGGTTCAGGCAGACAGACAAACGTGTCCAGCATCATATCCGATTTTCCCGCACCCGCTTCCCATGCTAACCGTATGCCGTCGCCTTCTAGTTCCGGGGCAGGAAACGGAAATAAGTCTTTTCCCAGCGTAAATCCGGTATATTTATTAATCCATTCAGCATTTCCGCCAAATCCGCCGGTCGCTATAATTACCGCCTTGGCTCGTACTTCTATTTCTCCTTCCTTAGTTTGAGCCAGCACACCGGTTACCTTTTCGCCGTCTTTCAAGATTTTTTTCACCGGCGAGTCCAGATAAATTTCCGCCCCGTTAGCTTTTGCTTTTTCGAAAAGCGCATCAGTAATCTTAGGAGAATTTTCCTCATCTCTAAAGTGCCAAGTGAACTCTGCACCGGTATAATACGCAACCACGTCATTGAATTTTATTCCAGCTTTTTGCAGCCATTCAATGGTATCTCCCGATTTATTTACATAGTTCGAAACCAACCGGGCATCAACCCGCCACCTGGTATGCTCCATAAATAAGTTAAAAGCGTCTTCCTTGGTAAAATCAAACTGGCGCTCCCGTTGCATTTTGCTCTCCACCGCAAAGGGACCGTTGCCCCCTTTTACCCTGCCGCCAGGATTACGCATTTTTTCAAAAATAGCTACCTTCAAGCCCTGCTCAGAAGCACTTAAGGCTGCCGCCATTCCGGATGAACCGCTTCCTATTACCACTACATCAGTATTTATCACCGTCATACCTACTTAGCCTCCTTACCTAGAGCATATTTTGCCGCGTTTTCTCCCGCAATTCTTCCCGAATTTATCGAAAAGCCAAGCTCGCTTCCAAATAGATGCTCTCCATTGCAATCATGGCCCTGCCAACCGGCAACAATAACTCCGGCTGAATAGTACCCTGGGATTGGCTGATATTCTTTGTTCAGCACTTCCAGGTTTTCGTTGACCCGTACTGGCCCGCAGGTTTCCACAACCATTACCCCAAACTTAATGGCATAAAACGGTGGTTTTAAGAGCGGTTTTAAATACCGACGGTCTTTTACAAAGGTTTCATCATACCCCTGGGCACAAAAAGAGTTGTACTCTTCTACCGAAGCTTTGAGTACCGCAGCATCGCAGCCAATCCACTCGGCTATCTCATCCCAGTTATCCGACTGAATCACCCATTCTTTACGCGTTGCAACTTCTTGAAGGTTGATTTTAAACTGTTTATTTTCGTCTTTATTAGGATAACGCGGCACTAAATAACCATAATCCACGATCTCCTGTACTAAATTATCATCATATAACGTAAAACACTTCTTGCCCGGCTGACTCAAAACTGCATTGGCACCGATTTGCAGATTACGCCCGGAAGTCTCTTCAACAAACCGTCGGCCTAACTTGTTTACCCACATAGTGTTCGGTTCTCTGGCGGCGGCTGTCAGAAAATGTTCTTTCATCGCATCACTGCTGTGGCAGGTTTCCCGCACCAAGGTAGCATGGCCTTCTAATGCAGCTCCCGCTTCTTCCGCCAGGGTCAAACCATCTCCCATATTAGGAACATAAAAGCCAAAGAAATCCTCTTCATAGAACGGAAAGTATTTTTTTAGCAGATCTTTTCTTCCCATAAACCCGCCGGTAGCCATAATCACACATTTCGCCTTAATTTCATATTCCACGCCGTCTTCGCCAACTGCCAGTACCCCGCGGACACTTCCATCCTCTGCCTGCAAGATTTTCTTGCATTCGGTTTTAAGGAATATCTGGGCTCCCTTCTCTTCACATTCTTTATGAAGTTTGCGCATTACTGGAGCGAATCGGGACATTTGATTAGGGTTTTCCTTTTTGGCAATATGCCAGGTAGGAAGCTGATTCGGATACATCGCGGCATCCGGACCTATTTCGAATTCCACCCCCTTGTCCATTAACCACCGAATAGTATCTCCCGTCTTATTTATATAGGCTCTTAGCAATCTGGGATTAATCCAGTCATAATGATACCATTCAACCGCATTTTTATAGACTTCATCTTTTGGGACATCAACCATTAGCTTCCTTTGCAGTGGACTTTCGCAAGCAAATATCCCATTGGCAAACGGAGCATTACCGCCGGTAACACCGCGCTTTTCCACAATAACAACCCGTGCGCCGCCTTCTAGTGCAGCAGTAGCCGCAGGCAACCCAGCTCCGCCGCTGCCAATAACGACCACATCAGTTTCTATGATATTCAACGTTTGTTTGTCACTCATATAAACATCCTCCCAGTAAATTACGGCAAATAAAACCAATTTGCATAATTTATACTAATGTAAATTTTTCGATTAGGCTGAAAACTTTTAATATATTTCTCCTTTCACCTTCATAATTTTTCTTTATTGTACCATGACAAAATTTCTACCGTAAAATTCATAATATAAATCCCTAAACACAATACAGCAATTAAATATATCCACAATTAACACCGCCATTGCACAGGGTTACTGATTTTATTTGCACTATAGATTTATATATTTACCTACATCATTTCCTTATTACAGCGATTGCAAACTTACTGCATAACTAATACGAATCACTAACCTCAGCAGCTTTTACTTACCATACTAATTAGCCTGTTGCTCTCCGCCCTAAGAAGTCGAAGTCTTACAGTCTGTTAACGAGCTGAAAAACCGCCTTCCAGCGGTTTTTCATTAATACCAACACTACTTACTTCACAGTTAAAACAATCTTGCCCTCATAAGTTTCGCCGGCTTGAATACTTGTCGGCGCTCCATTAACCGTCACGGTTAAGGTTTTTCCATCAGCTGCAATAATTGAAGAATCAGCTGCAATTGATATGCGATTAAGATAAGAGGTCTTATCAACTCTCCATGTAGATTTTCCGTCCAAACTAACCTTGATACCATACTCATCGTCAGTTGAGCAATAGGTATTTTCCACTTCACCAATCATGTAGTAGGTTTCTTGTGTCGGCTCACCATCAATCGGTTCCGAGATGCCGGTTGTAATCGCGCCTGTAATTATAGCGTTTTCAAACGAAAGGATTACATCGCCCCGTTTCGTCATCGAATTTATGAAGTCACCTTTCAGGTTTACATTTTTAAAGGAGGCTTCTAAATTCGTGCTGAATACAGGAGGTTCCTTTTTAGGAGCATCTTCTGTTTTTCCTGTTGTCCAAGCTTCATTTATTTCGCCTTCGGCTCCGTCTTTGTCGGGAGGAAGAGGGAAACCAGGCGGAAGACCTTCACCTCTGGCAATCGCCCGAAGAATAGGATCGTCACTTTCCATTGCCAACAAAACGATGCCGCTTTCCGAGTTAAGTTCAGCGTCTTCAACAATAATATTGCCGCCACGTTCTTTAACTAAAACAACAGCTTTTTTGGTATTGAAAACACTGCCTTTATTAATGGTAAGTGCACCGCCGCCTGTACCGCCATGAATCATCACACCAAAACGTTCGGAATTAACAACACAGCCGTCAGTAAAAGTACCATACGACTCACTGGCGATAACTAAAGCATAATCATTAATGTTAAAAGTACAGCCGCTGAAATAACCCTGGCAGTCACTGATTGTATAGGCCCCGTAACCGCTCTCAACGGTTTCTATAAGACAGTTTGTTGCATATAGTCGGCAGCAATCCACTGCATCTGTAGAAAGACAACCCCATTTTTGTGCTTTAATATGAGTATTATTATAGCGAACGGTAGAATAAGCCACGGCGTTGGTGGCACGGCAATTTCCGCTTAACCCCAACATCCAAGGAACTTCTTTCATTTTACCCGGTTCAATCGTAAAGGTATAATCATCCGGCAGTTTGCCGTCCAGTACTTCTATCGAGGAATCGTTGACAGTAAGCATACTGTGTTCGCCTGCAAAAATAGCCGTGCGTACGGCCCCATGGGTTTTAATCTTGGCTTTATTCACGGTAACCTTAGCGTTGCCATTGGCGAGGATTCCCGCTCCGCAGCCAACAAAATCGTTGCCGCCGTTTCCGGTCATCGTAATGGTTGCATTATCAATGCTATATTCACAATCCCCTGTTATATAGATCCCATTTACAGCTTCCTCTTCCGATGTTAAAGTTATATTTTTGGCGTAAGTGTCTGTCACTTCCCCGCCGATAGCAAAGGCTAACACGGATTTTTCCGGTACAACCTTCCCATTTTCCACATAAACAGCTGTTTTAAAAACATTAGAATCTATCATCAGATTCTCTGTAACATTGAGAATAACCTCACCTTGATACTTGCCAGATACAATAGGTTTGTTGACTCCATCAACTGTCATGGTTACGCTGTAACCTTCCGGCGCCGTGATAGACGCGCCTTCTGCAATAATTAGTTCGTTCAAACAGGTAGTTTCCTGAACGATCCATTTGGAGCCCTTTTCAAGGTCTTTTCTGCTCATCTTGCCTTCCCCCTAGTCCATAATAATAAACAAAGCAATATAAAACTGTTCAACATTCTAGTTTAGCTGCATTGTAGCATAACTGAAAATTAGTGTAAAATTCCCAATATTAATGCTATTTCATCTTTGAGCAAATAAATATATCTACTCGTTATTTGCAAACATCCAGTAATTTAGGGGGGTTATCTATTTATTCTATAGATATCTTTTTCCTATATAAATATAATGCTCTTTATTGCAAACAGCTGCTTTCATTCCCTTATCCTTCACTATAGGCTAATTCACGCCATAATACCAAAATACTTAATTTTAAACCCCTGTTAAGAAATCTCTCGCTTTTTCTTAGCAGGGGTTAACATATCATACAAGTATCATAAATGGCAAAAAGACTTGAACTTGCAAGCGCCTAATATCAAAATGATGGTCATGGGGCCCCTAAAATTAATAAAAAAAGCTTGGGGAGGTCAACAGAATGGAAAAGTACGTAAAAAGCGACAACAACTTTTATCAAAAGGACAATGAAAAAAAGGTTATTGTTCTTGAAGCAGGCGAAACCTGGCTCATTTCTGAGACAACAAAAATGGATGTTTTAGTTATTGCCAAAAACGCCACTATTACCGTTCCCGATGGATACAGTCTGACTATGACAGTTAATAACGTCGGAACAGTGATCAAGCAAGGCACATATGAGGGTAACATTGTGCTTTCAGTCACCGAAAACATTACCGAAAACTCGGTAACTTTTAGAACCGGTATCTATATTGAGGATGGCGCATATGTAGCCGAAAAATCTGTAGCAGCAATAGTAGCCAGCGGAACTGTGACCGATACTTCCGCCAATGATGTCCATATCACTTCAAACGAAGGAAAATTTGATGGTATTATTGTAAACGGTGATTCTAAGTATACTATTATCAATCCTGTCATTGACTTAAGCGGAAACGGAGGCGATGACTGGACAGGCTATGGCACAGCAATCATGTCGACCGGAAACTCGGACGTTACTGTGTACAATGCTAAGATTAGCGGTACCGGGTATAATCGTTGTGCCTTTTTTGCCGGCGGCAACAGTACTTTACATGTTAATAATTCAGAGATCGAAGTATACAACGGGATATTAAACAGCAACCCTACCTTTTTAGATAAAAAAGTAAAAAGCATGCTGATAGGGCCATGGCTATTTGGTGTTGTAGGGCGCGTTCGTGCAACGAACGTAGTGGAAAATGCCACAGTATACTACAACAACACCCATATCAAAGCCCAGCAATGGGGTGCCCTTTCCACAGACAACCCTACAAAACTCAGACTTTACGCCACCAACTGCCTAATTGAGACTGTCGAAAGCGGATATGGAGCCTACGCCATCGGAGATTGTCTGGATTATTTCAGCGGATGTACCTTTAATGTAGTCGACTATGGACTGATTCTCTGTGATTACGCCTCCGGCACATTTACCGATGGCTGCGTGGTAAATTCAAAGAAAATCGGAGTTATGATGCATGACGGCTCCGGCGGCAGCATCTTAACCATTGACAAAGGCAGTGTACTCAACACCAAATCCACAGTAATTCAAATCAAAGGCCGCCGTGGTGCCAACATAATCGCAGACAATGCCGAGCTCAATTCAGAAAGCGGTATCATCCTTCAGACCATGCCAAACGATGACCCCAATATGTCCAGTTGGGATTACTCTGGTGGCGACCAAAGTTATAGCCGCGATGTTACCGCCACCTTCAGCAACATGGAACTAAACGGCGATTTCATCAATGGGTTCACCGCTTCCGGTGCTGTCAGTGTTACATTAAAAAATGCCACCCTAACAGGCGCAATCACAACAGCTACCACAGAGCACCCACTCTTTAATAATGAAGAAATTACCAGCGATACCCCTGAGTTTTATTACCTACTAGGGGAAATAAATAATACCTATTGTGCAACAGATGGCCCTTATGGTATATCTGCATCCCTTGACGCAAACTCAAAATGGGTCGTTGAAACGACTTCCTATCTGACCGCTCTATCCATCGAGGAAGGTGCCATCATTACTGCCCCCAAAGGCTACACTGTAACCATGACAATCGACGATATCGCAACAGAAATAAAATCCGGCACCTACGAAGGCAAAATCGTGCTAACAGTTACAAAATCCTAAAGTGCTCCTCAGTCAATTTTTGTACTTCAAGATTTTAATTATTCGGGATCTCATCCCGTGTCCTAATCGCGACGGCAAAAAGAAAAATAGACTGTCTAAATTCCAATAAAATTACCTCCATGTATTTAATGTGTTATATCTTAAATACATGGAGGTAATTATTCAATTTATCGCCAAGCGAAGCATTAATTTAACACAGTTTCAGAAAACATAACCACCTTTCGTATCGCCAGTCCAATTACTTCTCATTTCTTATACCACAATGTTTTTAAAACCGTATCTAAAAATAATCTTTTCTTATCAGTGTAAAGACATCTATTACCTCTACTCACTCAATTGCTTCAAATGAATGGGGAACATTTTCATGTATAGAATAACTATTACCGGGATTCAGTTCTACATCGAGTGTCTCTGTTTTTAAACGATACTTACCGTATACACCACATAAGTGTGACCTAAATATTTTCAATTTTAAGGTAGCTTTTCTATATTCGAGATCAAATACTCAATAAAATATTTGCTCGCAATCGGCAAGCTGTTTTTATCTTTATATCCGATAGCAATTATTCTGATAATCAGAGGATCAACCGGCAGCGAGACAATATGATAATTCGTACGACGTAGCACAAGCTCTGCCAAAATGCTGATACCCAATCCCGCTTCTACCATTGTCATAATAGCATAATCGTCATGGATACAAAATTTTATGTTTGGTTCTAAATTGCACGCATGAAACGCTTCCATAGGTTCACTAAAATGACCTTCTTCTAATAAAATGAATGGCTCGTTCACTATCTCATGCAAACTAACCGTACTATGGGAAGCCAATTTGTGATTTGCTGGCAGAACCGCTAACATCCTTCCTTCTTTTATAGTAATCGTTTGTAAACCATTTACGGCAAGAGGAGTGATAAAGCCGAAATCTACGGCCCCAACTTTTATCCACTCCTGTATAGAGCTATAATCTCCTTGATGAAGAATAAATTGCATATTGGGATAAAGTGCTTGAAACTCTTTTATTAGCTGTGGCATCCAGTGGCAGGAAATACTTGCAAGCGTACCTATGCGGATTACTCCCGTTTCTAAACCTTTTATCTCATTTGCTTTTCCCTGCATGGCTTGATATTGAAGAATGGTTCTTTCAATAAATGGGTATAAATCCGCACCCTCTAATGTCAGCTTTACTCCAACACGGGAACGATATAGCAATTTAATAGCCAACTCCTCTTCCAGCGATGAAATCATCTGGCTTATAGAGGATTGCGTGTAGCCAAGGGCTTCCGCTGCTTTCGTAAAGCTCCCAAGATCAATAATTTTTTGCAGTGCAATATATCGGTGCATGTTTTTCACACATCGTCCTTCTTAATGTTTTGATAAGATATATTTGTTTTACTTATTTCAAAGAGCAGTATATACTACGTATAAAGAAAATACAAGAAAAGGTGAAGAAAATGTCTTTCGAAAAAGTAAAACACTATTTTGGCGGAGTTGGTTTAGGTGATCGTGTCGTGGAGCGGGACCAAATTGGTGCTACGGTAGAACAAGCAGCAATATCGATTGGTTGTACGCCGGAACGTATTGCAAAAACGATGTCGGTCCTTATCGATGAACAACCTACACTAATTGTGATGGCAGGTGATGCCAAAATAGACAACACAAAATATAAAGCCTACTTTCATCAAAAGGCAAAAATGATATCCGGCGAACTGGTGGAAACATATATAGGCCACTTCCCAGGCGCGGTTTGTCCCTTTGCTCTCAACGAAGGGGTACGGGTATTTCTGGATGTATCCCTCAAACGTTTCGACATCATATATACAGCTGGTGGCAGCTTAAACAGCACAATAAAATTAACTTTGGATGAGCTTGAACACCATTCTACGTCTGTAGGTTGGATAGATGTTTGCAAGGGATGGTTTGTAAATTAAAATGAATAGTAAAAAAGCAGAACTACTTATGGCAAGCGTCTCCCTTGCATGGGGCTCTTCCTACTTGCTGATGAAAATTGGATTAGATAGTATCAGCCCATTCAATTTGATAGCTCTGCGGTTTGGAATTGCTTTTATATGTATGGCGGTACTTTTTTTCCAACGCTTTCGCACACTTACTGTATCCATCTTGCTAAAAGGCTCTTTGATTGGGATACTCCTCTTTCTGCTTTTCGGCGGACTAGTTTGTGGTGTCAACCATACGACTGCTTCTACTGCGGGATTTTTAGCCAGCACCACTGTGATAATTGTTCCAATCTTGGAGAGTATCTTAAAACGAAAACTTCCTAATAAGTCAATTATGTTGAGTATTCTTCTGGCCGTTACTGGTCTATATCTTTTGACAATAAAAGATTCTTTGTCATTGGATAATGGCTCTGTATATTGCCTTCTTGCAGCACTGTTTTACGCAATTTACATCGTCGTATTGGATAGGATTGCCAAAAACGAAGATACGCTTCTAATTAGCATAATTCAATTAGGGGTAACTGCTCTATTAGGGGCCTTGCTTATGTTATGCGTCGAGACTCCTTCTCTACCGGAAACACCGATACAATGGAGTGCAATTATTTGTCTTGGTTTGATTTGCAGCGCATACGGCTTTGTTGTCCAACCCATCGTACAACGTTACACGTCACCCGAAAGGATTGGACTTATCTTTTCTCTGGAGCCAGTATTCTCTGCGATTTTATCCTACATTTTTCTGCATGAAGTGTTGGCTGTAAAAGGCTATATCGGAGCAGCATTCATTTTCGCTGGTGTTGTTCTCTCGAAAATTACAATACCGGCGACGACATCACACGCTCATCATGCTTCATCCCCAATTGTACAAGACACTCAAGTCCAAGTACGCCCCTGAAATATATAAGGCATAAGAAAGACGAGGGTTATATGGTGCAATTGAAAAGTGATTTTTCGCCACAAACTCCTGATTTTGCAAACCTTGTCCAATCAAGTTTTGCTCAGCAATCGGTAATGAATTTAATCGGTGCGAAACTACATAAGGTCCTTCCTGGTAAAGTTGAAATTATCATTCCGTTTCGTGATAATCTTACCCAACAACACGGTTTCCTGCATGCGGGCGTGATAACAACCATTGTAGACAGCGCGTGCGGTTATGCGGCCTTCAGTCTAATGCCTACCGGAGCTTCGGTCCTTACAATTGAATTTAAGGTTAATCTTCTTGCCCCAGCGAAGGGCGAGAGGTTTCTAGCCAGAGGAATGGTAGTCAAACCAGGGAGAACAATTACTGTTTGCTCAGGCGAAGTTTTTGCTCTAGGTTCAGAAGAACCCAAATTGGTTGCTACAATGACAGCAACCATGATGGCACTTCAAGACCGTCCCGGAGTGGCCGAAGGTTAAGAAATGTAAAAGCACTAATCTGCTCACGATCCGCGAAATAATATTTTTATCTAAGATAACGTGATTATATTTATGGTAGAAGTCAGACTCCATGTGATAATTTTGAAGGAGATGGAACAATGATGAATGATGAGGTAAGAACCAAATTATCTGTTTGTGGATTAGATTGTACAAGATGTGTGGACTATGAAAACGGCGAGATCAAGAGCTTAAGTGCGAGGCTAGCAGATCTGCTTAGTGGTTATGAACGAGTGGCAAAACTGAAGTCGGTAAATAACCCCTTCTTCAAGGAATATCCTCTATTTCTTGAATTTCTTCATCACTTTACCCAAGGATCTTGTGGTGGTTGCCGAAGTGATAATTTACGTTGCCCTATCGAATGCAATGCAAAAACTTGTCATCGACAACATCGTGTTGATTTTTGTTTTGAATGCAAGGAGTATCCATGTGATACTCAATTTGAAGGCAAAACCAGAGAAAGATGGCTGGAGCGAAACAATCGAATGAAGGAAATAGGTGTCAAAAATTATTATCTAGAGCAAAGCAAATTGTCCAGATATTAACCGCACTCCTAATAACAGTTTTGACGTCTCCGCTTGGATGGAAACAAATCAATTTTCTGGGAGAATATCGATTTGATTCTAAAGAAATTGCCAGTTTAAACGCATTAAGACAATTGCAAGTTAAAGAAACTGCAATCCCTTAACGTACAGGAAAACGGCTTCTTTTTTGGGGGATCGCCAGCCAAACGTATGCTAAGGGAAAGTCCGCAATCATAAATACCTACGAAGTAGGAGAGTGCCCAAAGATTTAGATTGAGTGAATAATAATTTTAATTTAATTAAAATTATTATCGGAGGAATACATATGACTATTAAACTAATAATGGACAAAGACATACAAGCTATTGCTAAAATATATACTGATAACTGGAAGATTACATATCAAGGCATTTTATCAGATTCATTTTTGAGAAGCATAACATATGAACATTCAAGAGAAAAGTGGGTGTCATATATTCATACAGACAAACAAGGAGCTTTTGTTGCTGTAGACGAAAATGATATGATAACTGGTTTTGCGGCATACAGGCCATATGATGATTTTAAAAAAATTCTACTACTTGATTCCTTGCACATTTTACAACCCGTGCAAGGTGGAGGAATCGGGAAAAAATTGATTTTCACAATTGGTAAATACGCTTATAATAACGGATACGAAAAAATGTCCATTTGCATTGTAAAAGGAAATGAAAGGGCAAAGGGAATATATACTCATTTAGGTGCGAAGCATTACAAAGATTTTATTGACGATTTTGAAGGGACACCTTCTAATTCATCAGTTTTACTGTGGAATGATTTAAAAATGTTTATTTGCAAATAACAAATTTAAATTTATCAGGATTATCGTGTTTTGCACACTATTTTTATATTCTGTAGTAATTGAGGTAGCACCAACGTTATACGGATTTCCCTACGCTAAGAAAATTTATTCACTTAAAATCGTACATAAGCGAATCTTGTATGATTTTTAAAGTGCAGTCACACCTTGAATTTATTGATTTTTTCATATGTAACTTTGCTGTAATGAAAAATGAATCATTCATAATATCGTTTTTAATAGTATTATGAATGATTCATTTTCTTAGCATGCGTTTTGATGGCGATACCCCAGCGGGAGGCAGCTTAACCAGTACAGTGAAATTATCTTTAGAAGAGCTTCAAATCCATTCTTCATCTGCAGGCTGGATAGATGTTTAACTTCTCTGTTAGGCAACATGGTGTTGATTTTTGTTTTGAATGCAACGAATATCCATGTGACAAACAATTTGAAGGCAGAACCAGAGAAAAATGGCTGGAACGAAACAATCGAATGAAGAAAATAGGCTTGCTGTTAATATCTGGAACAAAGCAAATTTCCTAGATATTAACAGCAAGCCTATTGACAGATAGCATTATGTCCCAAACGCCAATTGCTCCTAGATAATTTGACCATGACTGCTTCAATTTCTCGAATTCTAGTTGAGCCACTTTTAAGCTAGATGCACCGTATATTATTTTAATGGGTAGTGAAGTTTTTATAATCCTTACTTATAATATATTTCAGGGAATTTTTTATTAAATGTACAATACATTTGTATCTCGTATACTATACCCAAATCAAAAATTAATTTCCATGTCCTCAAACACCTCTAGAAGAAATAGGCCATCTGAGCCCGAATTACTTTATAATCTGTCAAACCGGTATCGGCATCTTTACCCTTCATATACCAAATAGTCAGTTTGGAATTAGTTGAAGGAACATAGTCAAATCCGACATGAATCCCTTTAAAATTAGACTTGACTGTTTGAACCGAAGTTACATTAAATGCCTCAGGTACTGTGCAATCGTCAGCATCGCCGCGATCATAAGCAGCATTAGTATGAATGTTACTATATTTTACAAAAATGTCTTTTGATCCTGCTACCGAAACATCTGCCGACTGATATTGCAGCTTGGCATAAGCTGCTTTATTATTTGAGAACACACCAGGTAAATCTCCCTTAGAAACAGCGGCAGCTAATTGCAAATCACCGGCTACTCTTGTATCAAAACCTGCCTCATAGTAATTATCACGTCCTGGGCTTCCTTCTACCGACAAATATGCTGCTTTAACATTTGTACTATTACCGATAACCCAGGCAGCTTCCGCCATTTTGAAATCTTTTTCGTCATTTGTATGGCCCCAGGTTAAGGTACTTTTTAGTGTATTGCCAAAACCATATTGGACCCCGGTAGCTTTCGCATTCCAGATTAGCCCATATGCCGGAACATACCTAAATTTACCCATGTTATATGTTCCATCGCCAATTGGCCGAGTAAGATAAATTTGTTCTGCCTGCGCTTTTTGCCCCACACTGTTCCCAGATTGCGGATGATTAAACTGCCGCTGCCACTCCGTTTCCGTTTTAATAGCCCAGCCCATGCCTAAATTAAAGGAAGTATTAAGATCTAAATTAATATGCTGATCATCAAAGGTAGTCCCGCCGCTTTGATTGTCAAATCTAACTGTCGCGACACCTGAAAATGACACTTTATCAACTTTGGCTGCTAATTCTTTTACTCGAACGCCGATTCCTTCAAGTTCAGTTTTATACTCGGCAGCCAACTTATTAATTAGCGCCCGTTCTTCAGCATTAGCTTTATCTTCTTTTGCCATGGCTTTCGCAACAATTACCGCAATTTCATAACGCGAAACCGGCTTGTCTCCCTTAAAGGTACCATCACCGTTACCTTCAATAATGCCGTCATTAACCAGCTTATTAACAGCTGCATATGACCAATGACCTACCGGAACATCGGAAAACGGATTTGTTGCAGCCATTGCCGTCCCCGCCATGGCTATGGTAACAATAAACGTTAGACCGACAATTAAACTTTTATTCATATATTTCGCTCCCTTAATAGAAATTTTGCCAAAGTCTAAAATAAATTTCTATATACTAATTACATCCTCCATACCTTCTAGAAGATTGGTATAAGTGCTGCAACTCGGATAAAGTCATTCTTATAATCGGTATACCCGCTGGTGGTGCCTACCATATGAATATATCGAGCCATATAAATTACACCTGGCCGAGGAACATATTCATAGCCAACGGTAATACCCTTAGCCCCATAAACACAATCCTCTATATCATAATCTACGGTAGATATCGTCGAATTAGCCTCAGCCTTAGTCCAATTGAGATAAGCCCCCCAAGAGTGGGGAACGAATGGAATAGCACCTTTATAAGTAAGACCAACCATATATCCTTTATTGTCGGTGCTGTAGTTCGACTTGGAATACACTGCTTTCAATCCTACATTCTTTGACAATTTTGTATCAAATCCGACTACTGCGAACGATTTAGATGAGGTACTATCATCAGAGCTTGTCAAATGAATATAATCTGCGGTTAAATTGGTCTTTGGACTAAGCGGATATGCTATATCGGCTGAACTAATCCCTGGCGCACTATCCGAAAATAGAGGATCATTTTGGGCATAAGATGATATAAAACTCCATGAAGATGGAAGCCCTCGCCAATTCATTAAATTATAGCCCTGATCAATTTTGCCGAAATTAAGGGTCACCGATGGCCCTGCTCCGGCTCCAGGACCTGGTCCTGGCTGAGCTGGATGCCCCAGTATAATCTGAGCCCCGCTCAGAAACTCATCCAGTACAAAACCATACGTAGCATCTTTATATGGATAACGGCCAATATTCATCCTGTATCCCGGGAAATTTCCTGAAACCCACATTCCCTTAGTTTCATCACGATTGCCTGAAGTAAGACCTGTCCCATTAGACACTACATCTTCAAAGTCTCTTGTAAATTCACCCATCGTCTGAATTGTCCAAATATCACTGACACGATAATTTGCGCTTAAAACAAACTTACACCCCTCAACTTGCATAGGAGTATATTTTTTGGGATTAAACGTGCTAAAAACCCAGTTGGGAGTTGTTCCTGCACTCTGGTGATCATATTTAAGAATAAGGATGCCGCCAAAATTAATTTTATTTGCTTTTTGGTCTATTGAGGAAATGCTGACATGCAAATCCGCAAGTTCTTTAGAAAATTCCTGGGAAAGTTTCTTGATAAGGGCCTTATCCTCTGCATTTGCCTTGTCTTCATGCGCTACAGCTTTAGCGACTATTTTAGCAACTTCATACCGTGTTAGTATCTTATCTGCATTATCAGAGTTTTCAACAATCCCGTCTTGAGCAAGTTTTGCAATCGCATTATATGCCCAATGTCCTTTAGGCATGTCCACCCACGGATTGCTTTTTTCAGCAGCCAACGCAGTTGACGTAATGCTGAATAGCATTACTAATGTCAAAATAATACCCAGCCATTTCTTCATAACTTTCCTCCTCTATTGGTTTTGTTACATAATGCTTTGAGTATCCATTGTTCCCTCAAAAACATTTTGCTTTGAAATAATAAGTTACCACCCCCTTAACGGACATGTAAGCTAAGTAACAAACTAAACACCCATAATGCGTACATTTTTGGAAATATTCGCACTATTTCCTTTCTGTTGGGTTACCATTTATCCGGTATGCCTTTCCCTGACCGCCTAGCTAAAACACTACGCAGCCGGAAAAGACATACGGAAAAATATTAAACTAACCTTTTATATATACTGCGGCATTTTCACCGGCAATTCGTCCGCTATTGTAGCAGAACGATGATACATTACCTGAAATAACAAAAGGATATGCTCCATTATAAATGGAATTGGCATCATTACCGACTGCGTAAAGTCCGTGAATAGCTTCTCCGGCTTCAGTCACAACCTCGGTTCTATGATTTATTTTAATTCCCCCAAGGCTGCCATACCCGCCTTGGGAAAATCTCGCAGCATAGAACTTAGGCTTAGTTAATGGTCTAAGATATTTTGTCGACTTAAAAAATTTATCGTCCTGACCGGATTCGCAAGCCTTATTATACTCAGCAACTGTTTTCTTCAGGCCTTCAAGGTCTATTCCTGTTTGTGCGCTTAATTCTTCCAAAGAATCTGCCAAAAATAAGTGTTCGTAACCTTCATTTTGGATTTTCTGGATCAAGGCTCCTAAATTATTTGATTTAGTGATGGGAAGCTTCGACATAACAAAATCCCATCCGTTATCGTAGTATTCATTCGCAGCTTCATCGAAAATCATAAAAGCATAGCCCTTTTTCTGCCGATGAACAGCATTCCCTGCAAAGCCTGGAACACGCATTATTTCCTCATTTATAATCCTTTCGCCATCAAGATTAACCATTAGGTTTGGCTGTCTGAATGAGCCTAATTCAAAACCAGTTCCTCCCGGTCCGCCATACGGATCAGGCAAACAAACATGCGTATTCATCATCACGTCTGATTTTCCGGCCCCAACATCCCAGGCCATTTTTAAACCGTCTCCCTGGACTTCCGGGAAAGCAAAGGTAAACAGGTCAACACCATGATCATACCCGGTTAACTTTTTGATCATTTCTTTATTCCCGCCAAAGCCTCCGGTAGCGATAACAACAGCCTTAGCTCGAATCTCAATCTCTTGTCCTGAATTATCTTCGGCAATTACACCAACGACTTTACTTCCTTCTTTGATAAGTTTCTTGGCCGAAGTTTCCAGTTGAATAGTAGCTCCAAGGGTTTTAGCTTTTGCAAAAATTGCATCAGTAAAGGCAGGCGATTCGGGATCTTTGAAATGCCAGGTATACTCAGCGCCAATAAAATATGCGACAACATCAATAAAGTTAATTCCCAGACTTTCCAGCCAATCGATAGTGCTGGCCGTCTTGTCAACGTAGGCTGACACTAATTGAGCATCGACCTTCCAGTAAGTATAATCCATCAAGAACTTAAAGGCATCTGCTTTGGTTAATGATGACTGTTTTGCCTTTTGATGATGGCTTTCAACCGCAAACAGTCCATTCCCCCCTTGCACGCCTCCGCCCATTGTTTTTCCTTTTTCCAAAATGATTACTTGTGCTCCATTCTCTGCCGCTGAACAAGCCGCCGCCATTCCTGATGGACCGCTCCCAATGACAGCTACATCTGTATCTAACCTTTTCATCTATATTCGCCTCTTTTTTCTATGCTTATCTCAATAAGCAGATTACTTTTCCTTGATATACAGACTTGCATTTTCTCCGGCAATTCGTCCCGAATTCACCGAATAACTTAGCGCACTGCCAAACAAATACTCACCGCAATAATCATCAGACAACCAGCCTCCTGAAAGAACTCCGGCAGCATATAGTCCCGGAATGGGATCATCATTTTTGTCAATAATCTCCATATTGTGGTTAATTCTTACCGGACCAATTGTTTCAATCAAAAGTACGCCAAACTTGATAACATAGTAAGGTGCTTTACACAGCGGCGCTAAGAATCTGCGTTCTTTTACAAAGTCCTCATCATAGCCATGGTCACAAAACGAATTATACTCAGTAATAGTGGCTTTAAGGACATTTGGCTCTGCCCCTATCCACCGGGCTATCTCATCCCAATTGTCCGATATTTTTACCTCGCCGCCATTTGCAACCTCATTTTGCAGTATTTCTTTCAAATCTGATGGAATCGGTCTGATTGGTGCATGCGGTAAAAACCAGCCTTTTTCCATGACTTCCTCGATCATTTGCTCGTCATAAACGGCATAAGCAACCTTCCCGGGCTGACGAATGATGGCATTAGAGCATATCTGCGATTGCTCGGCAGATGCTTCATCCAGGAAGCGCTGCCCTTTCTTATTCACCCATATTGCGTTCGGTTGTCTAGCCGCTTGACCAAGCGAATGATCTTTTGTAAAGGTCAGTCCATGTTCCCTTACCAACGTAGCAACATCATCCAAAGCTCCCCCGGCCTCGGCCGCTAACTGTATCCCGTCTCCCTCATGCGGTACAACAAGACCGCCAAAACTTTCATCATAAAACGGGAAAAATTTATTAAGCAACTCTTTATTTCCCATAAAACCGCCGGTCGTAATAATAACGCTTTTGGTTTTTATTTCGAACTTTTGTCCGTCTTGTACCGCAATAACTCCGACAACTTCGCCTTCTGAACCGCGCAGCACTTTTTCCCCAGTTGTCTCAAGCAATATTTGAACACCTTTTTCGCGGCATTCATCAGTAAGCGACTTTACAACCGGAGCAAAGCGTCCCAACGGAGTATGGCCTTTAATTACATGCCAACAGGGATTTTGATGGTAATTCAGACGCCACTGAGCCCCTATTTCGAACTCGATACCTCGCTTCATAAGCCAACTAATGGTATCACCGGATTTGTTAATGTATGCACGGAGAATCCGCGGATTAATCCGGCTGCTGTAACGATGCCAAGCCATCGCCTTTTTATAAATTTCATCTTTAGGAGCATCAATCATGGCTCTTCTTTGAATAAGGCTTTCACAGGCAAATATCCCGTTAGCAAATACCGCATTGCCACCGACTGTTTTTCTTTTTTCCAATACAATTACACTTTCAGCGCCGTTTTCGACCGCGGACAAAGCTGCAGGAATGCCTGCACCACCTGCACCAATAACAACTACGTCGGCCTCAATATTTTTCATTTGCGTTTCTCCCATTATCAAGACTCCCTTTTTATGACATTTATAAATATTCATTTCATTACTTCAATTGTTGAAAACTAGATATTTCGCTTTATTAAGCCTCAATATTTCAACCTGTTAATCAGATTCTCGCTTCTATTTACGCTAAATATTTTCAGCAGTATCTAACTTTCTTTTGTTTCCTCTTACAACTAGCCACAGGAAAGAAATTACTGTCGCAATGGCAAAGCATACGCCGCCGAATTTAAACAAAAATGCTGCCGGCTGCAGACCATAAAACACCCTCAGTAGAGGTTCAACAAAAGTAGAAGCAAACATCGCCAGCATCATAGCTTGAACAATTGTCCCCATAATCAAAGACATTTGTGATTTAGGCGCCAAAGCCGATACTCGCGTTGTAATAGCCGGGATAAACGCTCCCCCAGCGATTCCATTGCAAATACTCGCAATATATATCATATTAACGTCTTGTGTAGTTCCGACGATAAAGAACCCGACTGCTGAAACAGCAACACAAAGTACCAGAGTATAATCTTTGAAAGTCTTAAATACCTTCATAAAAATGATCCCCATTATAATTACGGTAATGTTATACACGTTATATGCATTCGCCACCGTCATAGGGCCTCCAATATGGCCTTCCATTATAACAATAGGCAGCTTCATCATATTGATAAACGAAATCATCATAAACCCGAACAGGCAAAATACTAAAACAAAAATTGTCCATCCTAATTTTTCTTTTTTAGCTCCGCTATTTTCTTCTTCTCTTTTGTAGAATCGCTCAGGCGGCATCGAAGGCAAGGCAATCACTTGTATAAACAGCACCACAATAAAGGCTAAGTAGGCTAAAAAAGCATAATTCCACTGAATTGCCGCGAGCGTCCCTGCCGCCACTGTTAATACAGTTGAAACACCGCCGTTAAAAGCATTATTCCAACCGTAAATCTTGGCTCGTTCTGATTCATTATAGATTTCCGGAATTATCGAAAGCCCTACCGTGGCCGCAATTCCGGCAGCAATTCCGATAAATGCGCGAGAAATCAGCACAAGGTAGATACTGCTGGCACATAAATACCCTCCAACCCCTGAAATAATATAGAGGATCATCGAAAATACCAAAAGCTTTTTCTTGTCATAGTAGTAACATAACCTGCCGCCAATAGAAGGAAGAGGAATCATCATTAATGATGGCAAAGTTGCTACCAAAGAAATTAAAACAGGGTCTACTCCTAGAAAAGCCTGAGTCATTGAACCTAACGTAACATTTATCAGCGTCGTATCTGTACCTGCCAAACTAAGCGTAAGTGCTGCCAACGTTACCATAAAGTTTTGTTTGTTCACAATAGCCCTCCTAACACTCGTTTACTTATTAAATGTACCGTCTCTACGCACCATCTCATATTCCTCCAGTCTTAAATAAAATATTGTTAATTATCTGACAATTAAATTATACTGACACACCTCATTGTTAGTGAAACATGAAAATTAGGTATACCTATAAGCTAAAAATGATTAAAAACGCTTACGAGGCATGAGCAACAAAATCATACCTTCCTACGTCTAATCCATCGACAAAAAAAACACTCTTTTGAATAGAGTGTTTCTTCTATATAATATGGTTAAGTGTTCACCTACTATAGGAGGCTGTACTATGAATTTTAAGCAACTCACCTATTTTATTTCAGTTGCGGAACATTTGAATTTTTCAAAAGCGGCCGCAGAACATTACATTGCTCAAACAGCAATAAGTCAACAAATTGCAACCTTAGAAAAAGAACTAGGCACCCCGCTCTTTTACCGCAACAGCCGGATCGTCCGCTTGACAAACGGCGGAGAGGTTTTCTATAAAGAAGCAAAATTTCTTGTGGAAAAATCCGAGGAAGCAATAAAAAAAACCATCTTGGCCAATTCCGGCTCTCAAGGCAATCTTTCCATAGGCTTTCAAGGACCAAACGAAAAAATTTTTTTACCCAAAATAATCCGAAATTTTAGACAGAAGTACCCGAAAATATACATCAAACTTTTTCAGGAAAGCAGCGATGACCTCCATACCCTTTTAAAAGAAAATCTGATAGATATCTCCTTTTTGTTTTCTTATGGTATTGAAGAATTTCCTGAACTGAACTGGAAAAACGTCTGCCGCGATCCTTTATGTGCCATTGTTCCTCCAGATCACCCGCTAGCTAAAAAATCAACCCTTTCCCGCTCAGACTTGGCCAATGAACCAATTGTACACTTTAGTCATAAAGATGTCCCTATCGGCTACAATCTACTAATTCGCGATTGCGTAACCAGCGGCTTTATGCCCAACATTGTTGCCGAGGCGCCATCTATAGAAACACTCCTCATAATGGTAGAGGCGGGACTGGGAATTGCCGTACTCCCGCTCTCCTTAAAAACATATACCGACAACACCCTTAGCTTCGTAGAACTTGAAGGAGAAAACGAATATAACCAATTAATCGCGGCCTGGCCAAAAGATGCCACCAATCCTACGATCCCATTGTTTTTACAAGCCCTTGATGAATACTTTATAAGCGCAAAATAAATAATTATAGCGTGAAAAACATGAATTCAACATTACATCAAAAAAGGCTTCGCATCGCTGCGAAGCCTTGAATTTACTGGTGGGGCATACTGGTTTCGAACCAGTGACCTCTTGAATGTGAATTACAAGAAACATATTTCAAGTAATTTCGACTAATGTCACTAAGCCTCATTTTACAAGGGTTTGTTGGCTTTCGAGTTACAAATAGCATCGGTTAATTTAGCATAAAATCAACTGCGTTGTCGTCAAGTTGTCGTCAAAATAAATCAATATACCGCTATTTACATTCCAATATGGTTAGATTTATACGACGGTTATTGTGCGCGATACTGACAAGTGCAATCGAATTTACATTCCAGTATGGCTAGATTTATACGTGATATTCCTATAAGTAAACAGAAAGACATCTCCATTTACATTCCAGTATGGTTAGATTTATACGATATCATCACCGCAATTAGTGCAACCAGGCGATTCATTTACATTCCAGTATGGTTAGATTTATACGGTATGCGGAGCTGGCTGACGCTGTAGGAATGGTATTTACATTCCAGTATGGTTAGATTTATACGTTACAGCTGACACGGTTTATGATGCATTTCTGGTTATTTACATTCCATTGTGGTTAGATTTATACTTTGCCAATAACGGTGAGCGATATAATCCATTAAGGATTTACATTCCATTATGGTTAGATTTATACCAATGGCTATAAACTCAGGCGAGTTGCATCAAACAATATTTACATTCCATTATGGTTAGATTTATACATGATGAAACCAAGCTGGCTCCACATCATCTTCGTCATTTACATTCCATTATGGTTAGATTTATACACGGGGAGCTATGTCAATGGTTTTATGTGTGCAGATTTACATTCCAGTATGGTTAGATTTATACTAGGATATGGGCTGGTATCTAGAACCGGCGGCGCTGAATTTACATTCCAGTATGGTTAGATTTATACTTGAGCTATCGAACATCCTTGTCAAATGATTTTGGCGATTTACATTCCAGTATGGTTAGATTTATACTACACCAGCGCTAGTAACCGAAAACTCTCCATCTGTATTTACATTCCAGTATGGTTAGATTTATACTCAGTAAGTCAAAAGCCCTCTTACTATATACACTGAAATATACAATTCTGTCGATGTAGTTAAATTCCTCTTTTTACGACAAATGCATTGGCAATTAATCTGTTATAATTAACAATCAAAATACTAATCTGAAAGCGTTGTCGACCCCAAGTACTTCATACATTACTTTAGGTCGACAGATATACTTTTGCCAGTTTAAAAATTTCAATAACATATTACAAGAAATTGTCGAAATTTTCTTTCATCCCTCTAACATCTTTAATATTGAGTCTTATAAAGCCTAACTTGTTATACTGACAATTTACAACGTTGATAAATTCATTCTTACCTAACTGAACTTTTCCAACAATTGTATTACCCCACTCAAAGTAAATATCATATCTTCCCACTGGCACGGTATATTTTTTAATTTCTTCTTTTTTCTTAAGCTTTGTTAATTTTACTATTTCTAATTCGTTTTTATCCAACTTTGAATTTATGACCCTTAGTAACTCAGTAGAGTTACTGTCTATCTCATCTTTATGTTTTAGGTACACTTCATATGGGATGACATCATAAGATACAATGTTTCTAAGATTTATTTCACTTTTATCTATCTCGTATGGATATAAATTCTTTATCCACTCTGCAAACTCATGATACTTTCGTAAATAGTCACTGCCTTTTAGATTTTCTGTCGTAAGATATTGATTGATGATATTTATTTTATCATTCTCGGACAATATCCCTGTTTTGTTTAACATTGCTTCTTTGGATAATGCATATAGTTTCCTATCAATAAATCCTTTTGTTCCATTCGTTAAAAGGTTATTATCTATATTCAGAAAAACAAAACAGTTAGGTTCATCTATAGGCTTTATACCTTTTCTATTACATCTTCCAAGTCTTTGAAACAAGCCACTCAAATCTGAGAGTTCCGTAAACTCATAATCAAAGTCAATATCCAAACTTGCTTCAACAATTTGAGTGCATACCCAGATACCCTCGCCACTCTTTTCGTTTCTCCCAAATGCTAGAATTTCTTTTTCTTTTTCGCTTCTCTCACACTTAATAAACTTGCTATGTAATATATTTACACATGTAATACCTTTGTCCATAAGTTCAACATAGATTTGCTGCGCCTTTTTTACAGTATTACACACAATAAGAATTTTATTGCTTATACCTTTCTGTTTATTTGCCCAATATTTATTGAATATAATATTACTATCAATCTCGCACTCATAAATTTTTACATTATGTCTTTTAATATCATTTATAAAAGTTGCTTCTTCAAATTCAACAGGATTATCTCCTGCTTTCAATAAATCCTTAACAAATGGTGGCAATGTTGCCGTTAAAATTGCAATCTTCCCACCAATCCGTATTATAGCCTTGATACCACAAATTAAACCTGCTAAGAAAAGTCAAGCGAATTATTCGAAGGTTATGCAAAATGCATGTTAGGGAACAGCAAAGCTAGCCAAGCGCAAAAGCGATTGACCAGCAGGCACTTGGTTGCTCGGAAGTTA
>Ga0316604_10000103_pt1 | contig 140613 bp, 132 predicted proteins | sample OWC_soil_day20_C_FD_207650 | JGI IMG/M metagenome (GOLD analysis project Ga0316604, IMG submission 207650) | Wetland soil microbial communities from Old Woman Creek delta, Ohio, United States - OWC_soil_day20_CT | ecosystem: Environmental > Terrestrial > Soil > Wetlands | place: USA: Ohio... | reverse complement strand
TTATGGCAGGGGCGGCTGGACTCGAACCAACGCATGACGGAGTCAAAGTCCGTTGCCTTACCGACTTGGCTACGCCCCTGTGACAAAAAAATAAATGGGGTGACTGAAGGGTCTCGAACCCTCGAATACCGGAGCCACAATCCGGCGTGTTAACCACTTCACCACAGCCACCATAAACCACTTGTCGCTAACGACAGAATTCATTCTATCATACCAATATCCTTATGTCAAGCACCCTCACTTAACTATAAATGAGACTTGTTTTAGATGGGGTTTTAACCCCACCTGAAGCTTAGTCGAATTATCCTAACGTCTAGCCGTTCTTTACTCCCACCTACAGAGGGTGGGAGTATTAGAACGGGTAGTCATCGGGTTAATTGGTAATTGAGGCCGCACACGGTTAGTCGGAATAGCCGCCAGCGGATCATCAGGCCAATAATGTTTTGGATATCTGCCCATTAAATCTTTTTTGACCTCGAAATAGGTATTACTCCAGAAATTGGCTAAATCCTGTGTCACTTGCACCGGTCGCTGTGCCGGCGATAAAAGCTGCAATGTCAGACGGACTTTTCCTTGCGCTATAGTGGGCGTTTCCTGTAGACCAAACATTTCTTGAAGCTTTACCGCGAGTATCGGCGAATCCGGGTTGCTGTAATTGATTGGAATTCGTTGTCCGCTTGGCACAATCAGATGAGTCGGCGCATAAGATTCAAGGGTTTGTCGTTGTTCCCAGGTGAGCAGTGATTCCAAAACAGCAGCAAGATTCAACTTGGCTAATTCTGCCCGGCTGGTTATTCCATAGACATAAGGTCCCAGCCAGTTATTCAACGTGCTTATCAGTGCTTCATCAGAAACATCAGGCCAGTCCTTTTCCCACTGCCGCACAAACATCAGGCGTTCCCGCAGCTGTTTGGCCGTACGCGTCCAAGGAAGCATAGCCAGCCCCTCCCGGACAATTCTTTGTAATAAAGCTGACCAGATAGCGCCAGGATCAGGGTTAGTACAGGGAGTATCTTTTAATATGATGGAACCCAGTTGTTCGTACACTCTGGCCCGTACAGCCTGCGCCGCTACATCCCAGATAACCTGGGTCTCTTTTGCTATTTGCTGTGAAAAACAGCTTTTTATTTGTTCTTCCATGATAGGCGCCGCAAGAAAAATCCGGCTATCACTCCCCTGTCCATCAAGATCAGCCGCTACAATGTAATCAGCCTGAGTTAGCGTTTGTCCGGCACCAATCATGGCTCCGCGTCCACTCTCAAGCAAAAAACGTCCCCCGCCCCGTTGCTGCCCAATCCTGTCCGGATAAGCAAACGCCAGCACCAAGCCGCAATAATCCAGATCGTCATTCCGGCCTGCTTTATAACTAAATTCTTGCTGTAAACGTTCGGCTTCCTGATAAATCCTTCTGCCAAGCACTATATCCAACCCGTTTGTTTGTGCGTCTTCAGCAATGTTCTTATGCCAATTGAATCTGCGCAAATATTCAACTCGCAGTCGCAAATCAATGTCTGTGGCTTTTACAAAATCCCGTTCACTCAAAATAGCAGCCAATTCACAGGCCACTCTGCCAAAACCCAGTTCACCGGCTTTGAGCACCATATGTGCTAACCGTGGATGCAAACCTAGCTGCAGCATTTGCCGTCCCTGGTGAGTAATGCAGTTTTTATCATCTACTGCCTCCAGCTTATGAAGCAATTGTTGCGCTTGCACAACTGCCTGTTCTGGCGGAAAGTCAAGCCAGTGCATTTCAGTATGTTTTTGAATCCCCCAGGCAGCCAGCTCCAGTGCAAGTGTTGTCAAATCGGCAGATAAAATTTCAGGAATAGTGTATGGTTCAAGGCAAGCATCTTCCTGTTTGGTCCACAGCCGGTAACATACGCCTGGCGCTAACCGCCCGGCCCGGCCCTGGCGCTGATCGGCTGCCGATCTGGAAACCCGGATTGTCTCCAGTGAAGTTAAACCCGTCCGCGCCGAATAACGCGGCACACGCATAACTCCACTGTCGACAACTATCCTGATCCCTTCAACAGTAAGGCTTGTCTCGGCTATTGAAGTAGCCAGCACCACTTTCCGCTTGCCGCTCTCACTAGGCAAAATAGCCTGATCTTGCGCAGTTATCGGCAATGCGCCGTAAAGCGGTGTTATTTGCGCTAATTGCCCTAGCCCCTGTTCAATCAGAGCGCTTTGCACCCGGCGGATTTCAGCTACCCCCGGTAAAAATACCAGGATATCGCCGTCATCATGTTTAAACGCCAGTAAAACAGTCTGGGCAACTTTGGCTTCCAGGCTTTCTGCCAACCTCTTCTCAAGATATTTTGTATCCACCGGGAAACTTCGCCCGCTGCCGCAAATAAGTGCAGCATCAGGCAGTAGTGCAGCCACCGGCTCAGCCGCCAACGTAGCCGACATAACTAAAAGCCGCAGATCTTCCCGCAAAACAGTTTGACTGTCTATTGCCAGTGCTAAACCAAGATCGGCATGGATACTGCGCTCATGAAACTCATCAAAAATAATAAGACCAACGCCGTCAAGGCCTTGATCATTTTGCAACATGCGAGTTAATACACCTTCGGTAATAACTTCAATTCGCGTCTTAGGACTGATGCAGGTATCCAGCCTGACCCGGTAACCTACCGTTTCACCGACCTTTTCCCCCAATAAATGCGCCATGTACCGTGCGGCCGCGCGCGCCGCCAGCCGCCTTGGTTCAAGCATAATAATACGCTGTTTGCCAAGCCAGGCTTCATTCAGCAGTGCCAGAGGAATGCGTGTTGTCTTGCCAGAACCCGGCGGTGCCGCTAGCACCGCATTAACCCGGGATACCAGTGCCGCCTTAAGTTCTGGCAGAATTTCATCAATAGGTAAAGTATTCATGGTAACCTTCTTATTTTGCATAAACACCTAGCAACTCTTGTCGCCAAAACCGTTCGGATTGTCTTGGTGCCAACGCCAGGCAGTCGCAATTAGCTTGTTGATGTCGGTATATTCCGGCTGCCACCCCAAATCCTGCCGAATTTTAACAGAACTGGCTACCAACGCGGCCGGGTCACCTGCCCGCCGGAGAGCCATTTCTTTGGGAGCAGTTAGTCCGGTAACTGCTTCTGCAGCCTCAATGATTTCTTTGACACTAAAACCATTGCCGTTGCCAAGATTGTACACAGCAGACTCATGCCCGCTAGCTAATGCCTTAAGCGCGAGTAAATGCGCCTGCGCCAAATCATTCACATGAATATAATCCCGTACGCAAGTCCCGTCATGGGTGGGATAATCGTCGCCAAAAATCTTAAGGCCCGGCGTTTTCCCCATACAGGCTTTAAGTACAAGCGGTATTAAGTGTGTTTCCGGGCTATGATCTTCCCCAATATCACCGGCATCATCAGCGCCACAGGCATTAAAATAACGCAAGGCTATGTATTTCAGGCCATAACTGCGCGAGTAGTCAGCCATAGCATTTTCCATGATCAGCTTGGTCCGCCCATAGACATTAGTAGGGTTTTGGGGCATATCTTCAGTTATCGGAGAATTTTCCGGTTCACCATACACAGCCGCAGTAGACGAAAACACCAATTGTTTTACACCATTAGCCAGCATCACATCAAGCAAATTCAAGGTCCCGACAACATTGTTATGATAATATTCCTGTGGTTTTACCATAGATACGCCAACAAGGCTGTAGGCCGCAAAGTGGATGACTGACGTAATATCATATTTTTTTATAGTTGCTGCGAGCAGTTCACTGTCAAAAATATCGCCGTTAACAAAGGTGCTGTTCTTAACAGCCGCCTGATGACCTGTCACCAGATTGTCATAGACAATAACGTTTTCTCCTGTTTTCTCCAAAAGCCGCACAATATGTGAGCCAATATAGCCTGCTCCGCCAGTTACTAAAACACGCACTAACCAAACCTCCTAAACGCTAATTGGTAGCTTCTCCTGCCAGATAATCAATAAACTGCTTTGCAGTCCGCCCTGAACGACCGGAATGAGTCATCTCCCATCGCAGCGCTCCTGATCTTAAGTCATCTTCTGACATAAATATCTGGTTTTTCCGCGCAATTTCCCCAACAATTTGCAAATACTCATCTTGATTAGGCAATGTGTAAAATAGGGTAATGCCAAAGCGGTCAGCTAGCGATATCTTTTCATTAATCGTGTCCTGGCGGTGCAGTTCATTACCACTGCGCTCATCCCAGGTTTCTTTTATTAAATTCCGCCGGTTCGAAGTAGCATAAATCAAAACATTGCCAGGACGCGACTCTACCCCACCGTCAATCAGCGATTTTAAGATTTTGTACTCAACTTCCGATTCTTCAAAAGACAAATCATCAATAAATATAATAAAGCTTTTGCCCCATTGCCGCAGTATCGACATAATTTCGGGAATATGCTTAAAGTCGGCTTTAGCAATTTCAATAAGTCTAAGCCCTTGGTCAAAATAACGGTTGGCAACTGCCTTAACAGATGAGGATTTGCCTGTTCCTCTGGCTCCCACTAAGAGCACATTGTTCGCCGGTTTCCCATTAATAAACGCTTCTGTATTGCGCACAAGCTCTGTTTTTTGATATTCATAGCCAATAATATCCTGCAGTTCTACCGGATCGGTATGTTCAATCCCGACAAGCTCCCGATTTTCCAGGTCCCATTTAAAAGCACCATACCCGGCTAAGCGTCCACAGCCGTATTGATCATAATACTTACCAAGAGCACGTACCACCTCTTGTGGTGTATAATTCTTAGTCACATCAAAGAACAAATCCCGGAGTAGCGCCAAGTCGTAAAACTTCCCCTGTTTTTTGCCGGTTCTGTCCTTAATGGGATGATAATCATCAATAACGGTTTTAAGTTCCTTGCAAAACTGCTTGGTCAAACCTTTTTTCAGCACGGCTTTCACAATAGTGATGTCATGAATAGCGGCCTTTTCCAAGCTGCTTCCTAGCAGATTGATACTTTTTCCGGCCGTAATGCTAAATATATTTTCGTCATACCCAATTTGGCATAACAAATAGTTTTCTGCAATATTGCCTGCGATCCCGTTTTCTTCCGCCCAGGCAATGAGATCGGCTACCAGCGCATACTCGTCACATTCCGCCGTACCCAGCACCCGTAATACCCGAAGTTTATCAATCAGATGATCTTTTAACAAATTACGATATAGCAGCAAATTACTAAAATTATAATCGTTTTCTGTCACAACAATACCTCCCATAGAAGAACAATGTACATTGTTTCATGCGCTGTTTCTTGTATTTCTTCATTTCCAAGGCATTTTCCTGCCCATTTTTCTCAAACCGCGTTTTCATTTCCGGGCAATAATTTAAAGTAGACTAAACTTCAGGCAGGTTTTTAACCTCATCTGAAGATTAGTCATCGAGCAAAGCTTCCTTACGTTTACAAATTACCTTACATTCTGCTTTACAGCAATTACCCGGGTGACGCCCAGGCAGCGCCAGCTTTTTTCTAATCTCATACAAGCATTCCACTTGAGTATTTGTCAATTCCTGCGCTTCACCTAACTGTTTGGACAAAAAAGTCAATTTGGCATAGAATTCTACCGATTCAAGCTTATGGTAGGCAGTCAGCAAATCCTGACCCCAGGCCAGCGCACCATGATTGGCCAACAAAACGGCATCAAAGTGTTCCAGGTAGCCTGCCACCGCATCAGGAACCTCCTTGGTAGAGGGCGCAGCATACTCAGTTACCGGCACACAACCAAGACTGACAACAGCCTCAGCTATAAGCGGTTTATTTAGTGGCATACGGGCGACGGCAAAGGTAGTGGCATATGGCGGATGAGCATGCACTACCGCCTGAACATCCATCCGGCCCTGATATACCTTAAGATGCATCTTTAGCTCTGACGAAGGCCGCCATTCGCCGGCAACTTCTAATACTTGCCCCTCCATGTCTACCTTAACCAACATCTCAGGCGTCATAAAGCCTTTACTCACGCCTGTTGGCGTTGTCAGTATCTCATTTCCACTCAGCTTCACACTGATATTTCCGTCATTGGCGGCAACAAATCCGCTGTCATACATGCGTTTTCCGATCTGGCATATTTGCTGTTTAACCTGCGCTTCTGTCATGTCTGACTCCTTACTGCGGCCGTACTTTGCCGGTTATCTGTTCGACGGTAATTTTTATTACAGTAGTTTTATCACCACTATTTTCAATATATTGTTTGCCTTTTTCCAGATAATCGGGTGAATACTTGGCTACTAATTCCAGCAGGGCAGCCTTTTTTTCCTCACCAACCACTTCACTTGCCTGACCAAAAACAATAACACTCTCATAACTTGTTGAAAATTTTTCCGGCAGAGTTTGTTTATCACCAACTACACAAAAAGAAACCTTAGGATTACTCTCGATATGTTCTAACTTGTGGCCTGTTGTTGCACTATGAAAATAGACCTGGGAATCTTTAAAAACATAGCTGAGAGGGACACCATAAGGATACCCATCCTGGCTAACAGTTGATAATACACCATACTCGCATTTTTCCAAAATAGTTATTGCCTGGTCTTTTGTACACTGCCTATCACTACGTCGCATCTCTCTAAACATGGTACTCTCCCTTTACATTAGTCAGAATAGCTCTCTTTATATAGTTTGACACAATTTCCAAAAAACCTACCAACTTTCCCCAGTCACTATATTTTCTTATTTCTTGACTCTGAATGTACCCGGTATTTTCTGTTTATACTTGGTTGAGCAAAACTTTTGTCTGCCGGACGAAACATTAGGTAATACGCAGACTCCTGTCTAAAACCAAGTTTCTCTAACACCCTTTGTTTTCTGCAATCATCACTGTAAATCGTAATACTTATTATTCCTTGTTGGTGCCTTGATTTGATTAAAGCAACAGCTTTGTCTAGGATTGCCGGCCGCAGATATTCTGCAGATTGACTAAGGATAAGACTGATTACATAGTTTTTAGCCTTAAAATAACTGTTGATTGTCAATAAGGCTACAATCTTGCCTCCCTGTTCCACAACATAATCGAATTTATGCTTGCGCATCAGATAATTTTTGACCCAATCAAGATGCCTGACCATCATGCTGGGATTAAACTCGCCATACCCGCGTTTTATCACCTGACGCAAGTTATGCGATACAGACGCTTTATACAGCCGGTATAATTGACTTCTGTCCTCTGCCCTAAGTTCCCGAAATCCCGCCAAATCACTATCGGCAGTTATCGCCGCCGGATTATCGACAGCTCTTTCGTAATGCAATATCTCAGTTACTGCCTTAAAGCCTAATCGTCGATAAAAATGATATGCAGGATTGTCCGTCCGGACTTCCAGCACAGTATCATAAGACTTGTCATCAGCAACCTCATCAATCAGTTTTGTTAACACCCATCTTCCTAACCCCCGTCCCCGGTATGGCTTGCTAAAGGCAATATAATCAATATGTATTTGCAGCGCATTCAAATAAGATAACTGTATAAAGCCCACTACCTCTGCGGCCACTTTTATCACATAGACATTAAAATGGTTTTTAACCCAAACCGAGAATCTGCTTAAAGGCTGCAGAATAAAATAAAACTGCCGCGCCCTTCGTATACGACGTTTAATCTGCTGCAGGTCGACCTCATCAGCAAAAGCGGTAGCAAATAATTTTTCCAATTGATCTAAGTCCGCTCGTTTCACCTTTTCAATTGTCAAATTTTCAAATGTTTTCATCGTCATTCTCCTAATAACAGCTTTTACTATTAGGAGTAGTATTCCCTGCTTGTCCGGCCGGATAAACAAGGTTATACTTAAAGTATCTATCCATTACATGAGACTTACTCAGGAGGGCGATAATCATGACTTGTCAAAAATGCAATGCACAAATTCCCCCGGATGAAGAGGTTAACTACCGCGGACAAACCTTATGCGAAGATTGTTATGTCGAGCTGCTTGAGCCGCCACGCAGCTGTGATGTCGCTGCCGTTCATGCTGCCAAATCGGCCCGCAAGGCTGCCGGTCAGGAAGGCACCGATGGCCTGACCGACTTGCAAAAAAGCATTTATAACTACGTTGAGACCACCGGGCCGGTTACTCATGCCCAAATCATGGAACAGCTTAACTTATCCCGCCTGCAACTAGATAAAAACTTTGCCATCTTACGGCATTGTGAGCTTCTCCGCGCATTCCGGCAGGACGGACAGGTATTTGTCACGATCTGGACCCAGGGCGGCCTTGGCGAAATGAAACTGGGCTAACTACCTCAAATTCAGCACAACGAAAAAGATTGCTATACAGAAGCTTGATGACGAGTCAAAGCAAGCAGCAGTATAGCAATCTTTTATATTTCTATTTTCCGTACAATGCTGCCAATTGTTTTTTCACATCGGCATTTTCTAGATATTCGTCATACGGCATCCGGCGGTCGATCAAACCGTTTGGCGTAATTTCAATAATACGGTTGGCAACCGTCTGTATGAACTGATGGTCATGTGATACAAATAACAGTGTGCCATCATAATTAATGAGTCCGTTATTCAGCGAAGTAATCGACTCTAAATCCAAGTGATTTGTCGGCTCATCCAATAACAGTACATTGGCACCGCTCAGCATCATTCTGGCTAGCATGCAGCGGACTTTTTCGCCGCCAGACAGTACACTGGCTTCTTTTAAGCTTTCCTCGCCGGAAAATAGCATTCGTCCCAGGAAACCACGGATAAACGACTCTTCCTGATCACGGGAAAACTGACGGAGCCAATCAACTAAGTTTAAGTCTACACCATCAAAATACTCGGAGTTATCTTTTGGAAAATAGGCCTGACTTGTGGTTACACCCCATTTGAAAGAACCGCTGTCAGCCTCAAGTTCACCCATTAGAATCTTAAAGAGAGTGCTTTTAGCTATGCCTTCCGGACCAACAAAAGCTATCTTGTCGCCTTTGGTTACCGTAAAGCTAATATCTCTCAGCACTTGTTCGTCTTCGAGTTTTTTGCTGATATTTTCCACGGTCAGCAATTGGTCACCAGCCTCACGGTCAGGTTTAAAGGCAATATAGGGATATTTGCGTGAAGAAGGCTTAATATCATCAAGACTGATTTTTTCCAATAACTTCTTACGCGAAGTGGCTTGCTTGGATTTAGATGCATTGGCACTAAACCGTTGAATAAAGTTCTGCAGGTCTTTAATCTTCTCTTCTTTTTTCTTGTTGGCTTCCTTAGCCAGTTGCAAAGCAAGCTGACTTGATTCCAGCCAAAAGTCATAGTTGCCCACATAAAGCTGGATATTTTGAAAATCGATATCGGCAATATGAGTACATACCTGGTTTAAAAAATGCCTGTCATGAGATACCACAATAACAGTATTGGGGAAATCTGCCAAGAAATCTTCCAGCCAGCTAATCGAGTCAATATCCAGATGGTTTGTCGGTTCGTCAAGCAGCAGTACATCCGGGTTGCCAAACAAAGCCTGAGCCAACAGCACCCTTACTTTTTCATTGCCGCTGATCTCTCCCATCTTAAGGTAATGGAGTCCTTCGCCTATGCCCAGGCCATTTAAGAGCTTAGCTGCTTCGGTTTCAGCATCCCAGCCGTTTAATTCGGCAAACTCACATTCGAGCTCCGATACTCGCATACCGTCTTCGTCCGAAAATTCGGGTTTGGCATACAGAGCATCTTTTTCTTCCATGATCTCATATAGGCGCGCATGTCCCATAATAACAGTTTTCAAAACATCAAACTCGTCAAACTCATAATGGTTTTGTTTAAGTACGGCTAACCGTTCGCCTGGAGTAATGACCACATCACCGGAGGTTGGCTCAACTTCACCGGAAAGCACTTTTAAAAAGGTGGATTTACCTGTGCCATTGGCACCAATAAGACCATAGCAATTTCCCGGCGTAAACTTTATATTAACATCCTTAAACAGAATGCGTTTGCCAAATTGCAAAGTCAGGTTATTTGTACTAATCATTCTTTATACCTATCTTTCTTAAATTTCATCGGAAAAATAATTATAACATATTTTCGAAAAAAGATAAAGTTTACCTTAACGGTAAACTTATTTCTAGTTTCAGGATTTTTATCTATTTTCGACAAATTTAAACCGGTGCACGGGACGACCCACCGAGAGATACTCCATGACCCGCTGAACTTGTCCCTTTTCTACAAGATACTCAAGATATCTCCGGGCAGTAACCCTTGAAATACCAACGCCTGCCGCAATTTCCTCCGCCGACTGATAGGTAGTTTGAGCGGCCATATAATTGAGAATAGTAGAAAGCGTTTGTACGTTAAAGTTCTTCGGAATAGCCTCTGTCCCAACGTTTTGGTTGAGCGTAAACAATTCGTCAATATCTTGCTGCTCCAAGGTCTTTCGCTTTTGAGATTTTTGTCGGAAATTCCTATATGCATCCAATACCGCGCGATATCGTTCAAACTTAAAGGGCTTGGCAATGTAGGCCACTACTCCGTAACGCAGAGCAGCAGTAATAGTGACACTGTCGTCGGCAGCAGTAATCATGATTACATCAATAGGGCGTTCCTGCCGCCTAATTTCGGCTAATACCTCTATGCCGCTTTTCTCCGGCAAGTAGTTATCTAGCACCACCAGATCAAACGACCTTTTGCTCAGCAAGTTCAGTGCTTCATTGCCGTTTTTCGCCACCGCGGCCACGCTAAAACCTTCGACAGCCTCTGTAAAGTTCTTGTTAATTTCCGCCACCATAGGATCATCTTCAACAATTAATACTTTAAATTCATCCATCAGCAGTCACCCGTGTATACGGTATGGAAATGTCAAACTCAACACCGCCCTCAGAAATATTTCGATGTAAAATTACTCCGCCAACAAACGACAGTTTTTCACTCACCATAGCCAATCCTAAACCACCGCCATTTTTCTTGGTAGTAACTCCCCGCTTATAAATTTCATCCCCAAACCGGTCATCAACCCAAGGCCCTGTGTTATATACTCTGATGTGTAATAAATCAATGTTTTGGCAAAGCAGGAGCGATATACACTTATTCTCGTGCCCCTCCACTGCTTCAATGGCATTTTGTAGTAGATTACCCAATATTAGGACAAGATCGCCAGTTGAAACGTTAACAGGCAGTTGCTGCAAATATGTCTCTGGATCAATCTCAAAATCTATGCCTTTCTCTTTCATTTCACTGGCTTTACCTAAGAGCAAGCCATAAATAACCGAATCTTTAATTTTACCACTAAGCTGATTCATCAAGCCTTCCTGGCTTACCTGGCTGTCAATCGCATAATTGACAGCTTCATCATATCTCCCTAATTGTATAAGCCCTGAAATTGTATGAAGCTTATTCTTAAATTCGTGAGTTTGTGCCCTCAGTGCATCTACAAATCGATGAACTCCTGTCAATTCCTCCGCCAACCGTGTCATTTCGGTCCGATCACGAAAACTAACAACAGCTCCTACCACTTTATTATCCAAAATTATCGGAACACTGTTGGCCATAATAGTTGCGTCAACAACAACCTGCTCTTCATTATATAAAGCTTGTCCCGATTCAATCACTTGCTTCAACTTGTTATTAGGTAATATCATATCCACTGGCTTACCACACCATGCTTCAACGTCAGCACCTAGTATTTTAGCTGCTTCATGATTCATCAGGCGTATACACGAATGAGTATCAACAGCTACCACGCCCTCGCGAATCGCGGTAAGAGTCGCTTATTTTTCCTTAAGCAATCTACCAATTTCATGAGGTTCAAGACCAAAGGTTGCCCGCTTCACATTTTGAGCTAACAACGCTGCGCCGGCGACGCAGACACACATGGTTAAAAGCAGTGCACCAAATACCGGAGTGGCTGTTTCCCTGGTGACAGCATCAATCTCATTAAGATAGAAGCCAACTGAGACAAATCCTATCTGCTTCCCGGTCGCACTATTAAAGATGGGGACATTAGCCCGAATAGAAGGCGACAAATTACCTTTGCCAATATATACAAATTCTTCCCCCCGTAATACCGGTTCCCGGTCTAGCCATGGAGCCAAAGGCGTGCCAACCAAGTCAGGAACTGGATATGACAATCGAATTTGCTGCATATTGCTGACAATCACAAAAGCTGCACCGGTGGCCTTCCGCCAGTTCTCAGCAAATGGCTGGATTACAGCCGAGGGATGGTCTGAAAGCAAAGCTTCCTGCACGGTAGGCGAAAGGGCAACCACCTGCGCAATGGCAAGAGCGCGGTCGCCCACACTATCCTGGACAGATTCCGCTACAGTTTTCTGAACTATTATCCCTGTTGTCAGCAGCGCAAAACAAACCATTACGATACTGAGAAAAGCAATTTTATATTGTAATTTAATCTTTTTCATAAAAAACCCCGTCGTAATCACCCCAATTCGGCCAAATTTAAATGGAGACTTGCATCAGGTGGGGTGTTAGCCCCATTTGAAGCCTAGTCGGAATTATCCTAACGTCTAGTCGCTTTTACTCCTGGCTAAAGAGGCGGGAGTCTTAGAGCTAGTTAGTCATCGGAAAAATTTAAACTAATTTCGGAAGGCATTGAATACAGTAATTGCTAGATTTATTGTGAATTTCTATCAATAAAATTGTTTCTTTAGATAGGTTACCATAGAATTATCTTTTTGAAAATCTTTATTGCGGGTAACAAGCCATATATATCTTTACACACTTTTGCGATGTTTCGCAACATAATAACTCAAATGATTGTTCGAGCAGTTCCAGTTTACAAAAAGATATAAATGACCAAAATGACCAAATTATTTTCTCTGAAATTAAATATGTTATATTTATATTCGAAATATTATCAATTTGTAAATAAATCTTGCCCACAACAATACGGCAAACGAAATGGAGGAGAAAAGCTGCAAGTTAGGTCAAATTATTCAGTCTTATAAACTAATATTAGGAGGATACAAATGTCAACATTAGCACTTCTGGGCTTTGCAATGATTGCTGTTTTTATGTATTTGATTATGTCCAAACGCATGTCCGCCATGATTGCCCTCATGATTATCCCGGTACTCTTCGCTTTTGCCGCAGTAGGTTTTGATCCAAAACTTGGCAAAATGATGTGGGATGGCGTTAAACAAGTTGCTCCTACAGGCATTATGATATGCTTTGCCATACTGTATTTTGGCGTAATGATTGATGCAGGTCTGTTTGATCCGCTGATCAACGCAATTCTTCGAGCCGTTAAAGGTGACCCGCTGAAGGTTTCCGTAGGAACAGCCCTCTTAGCCATGATCGTTTCCTTAGACGGCGATGGCTCCACCACCTATATGGTAACCTGTTCGGCCTTACTGGCAGTACACAGAAGGGTAGGCCTTAATCCAGTAATTCTGCCCGCTCTTGCAGTAATGATGAACAGCGTAATGAACATCATTCCCTGGGGCGGTCCTACCGCCAGGGTTATGGCGGCACTCAAGCTGGAAGCCGGTGATGTGTTTGTCCCGCTAATCCCAGGGATGGTCCTTGGTGTTATGTGGGTACTCTTTATGGCCTATCGTTGGGGCTTAAAAGAACGTGCGCGCCTTGGTGTATTAACCGTCGGTAACAATGAGCCGGTTGCCAATGTTACCGTTTCCGAAGATCCTGATGCGGAGAAACTGAAACGTCCGCAATTTTTCTGGGTAAACCTTGTGTTAACCATACTCATCATGGCTGGCCTGATGCTGGAAGTATTGCCACTGGGTATTCTCTTCATGCTTGGCACAGGCTTAGCACTAATCATCAACTATCATAGCCTCAAAGAACAAAATGCACGCATTATCGCCAATGGTACCAATGCCACTCCGGTCGTAGCCATGGTTTTTGCCGCCGGTATCTTTATGGGCATCATGAGCGGCACCAAAATGGTTGACGCCATGGCGCAAACCCTTATTAATGCTATCCCGCCTGCGCTAGGCCCTCATATGGCGTTTATTTCAGCCCTTGTCAGCTTGCCTGGCACCTTCTTCCTTACCAATGACGCCTATTATTTCGGAGTTCTCCCTGTTCTCACCAAAGCTGCCGCCACTTACGGTATAGGCGCCGCCGAAATGGGACGCGCCGCCCTTATTGGTCAAGGTGCACATCTTTTGAGCCCACTTGTTCCCTCTACCTACCTCTTGGTTGGCTTAAACAAAATCGAATTCGGTGACCTCCAAAAATTCGCTTTGCTTCCTGCTATAGGAATATCCATAACTTGGCTGATTACAGCTGTGGCTCTTGGTTATATTCATCTCTAAGAACTAGCCTAAAAAAAGCCATCGCGCTAAGAAATTAGCGCGATGGCTTTTTTGCATACTAAAAATTTATCCGATGACTAATCCGTTCTAATACTCCCGTCCCTCATCTCATTAACAACCTTTAATCCCTATCCTTGACGCCCAGGGAACAGGTTATAACATTCGAAGTAAGTTTGATCTAAGGGTCTGGGGGCCTAAGGCTCACTTACGTAGGCGGGAGTAATCCCCCTTACGGGCACAGGCGAATGGCTAAGTCCCTAGATAATTCAACGAAGGGGCTGTCTGTCGCTTTAAGCAAGGTACCTCCTCGCTGTCTATTGCGCCCCTCGAAACTCCCGTAACCCACGGCTTTTGCCAGAAAAAGCGTTCCGCAGGAGAAAAGCCAGGTGGTAAATTATTTGATGGCGTAGATTGGATTTATCAGAATAAAATTCATCACCAGCAATAATTTTATCACTTGCGACAGCACTTTTTTCATATCTGCGCGTGAATAGCAAACCCGTTTCAGCAAAGCTGAAAAATCGGGGGTTCAGACGGAGAGTCAAGTCCACCTGAACTGACGCCGCCTATAGAGGCGGGAGTCTTGACTCGCTGAATAAGGCAAAACATCAAAGGGGCCGTGCTGAAATTTTACATTTCAACACAGCCCCTAATTATTTCACTTACCGGTGTTTACTGAAAAAGTCTAAGGCCACTTCTGGGAATAACGCATATGACAAAACATCTTCTGTAGATGCATTACTATAGCCCTTTTCCGCTAAATCCTGCCGCAGAGAATCCATTTGCGGAGCAATGTCATCTGCCGGACGATGGGTAATGATAGGTTCGTCGCCAACGATCATTTTCCGGAATTCCGGATCAATCGGAGCCGGGGTGCGGCCATATTTGCCGCGAACAATATCTTTAATTTCCCGCGGCACTACTTTGTAACGACCTAACATAACATTGAAAGCCGCCATAGAACCGGTTATCTGACTGGTTGGTGTAACCAGCGGCGGATAGCCAAGTTCGGCCCGCACCCGTGGCATCTCTTCCAAAAGCTCAGGGTATCTGTCTTCCATTCCCTGTTCTTTCATTTGATTTAACAGGTTAGACAACATGCCGCCGGGAATTTGGAACGACAGCACTTTGGTATCAATATCAATAGCTGTGTTAAGGTTAAAGTCGTGCGCAAGCGATTTTTTCACTGCCCGGAAATGATCGGCGATCGGATATAATTGTTCTTTTTTGATGCCTGTATCGCGACCTGTGCCTTCCAGGGCTGCAATCATAGCTTCTGTAGCCGGCTGGGCAGTACCCATGGCAAACGGCGACAATGCACAGTCAATAATATCCACACCGGCTTCAATAGCTTTAAGGTAAGTCATTGATGCCATACCGCTAGTATAGTGTGTATGCAGCTGAATAGGAACAGTAATGTCGGCTTTAAGCGCTTTAACCAGGTCATAGGCAGCATATGGCGCCAGCAAACCGGACATATCTTTGATACAAATAGAATCAGCACCAAGAGCCACCAAGTCTTTAGCTACTTGCAAGAAGCTTTCCTGGTTGTGATAAGGACTGATGGTATAAACAAAAGCACCTTGTACATGAGCGCCGGCTGTTTTAGCCGCTTTCATGGCCACTTCCAAATTGCGCACATCATTTAACGCATCGAAAATCCGGATATTGCTTACGCCATTATCAACAGCCCGGTTAACAAACTCACGCACAACATCATCGGCATAATGATTGTAACCCAGCACATTTTGGCCGCGCAGCAGCATTTGAATCGGGGTTTTCTTAAGATACTTTTTCAGCGTCCGCAGACGCTCCCAGGGATCTTCATCAAGAAAGCGCAAACAGCTGTCAAAAGTCGCTCCTCCCCAGGCCTCCAGTGCATGAAATCCAGCCTCATCTAGCTGTTCCAAAACAGGAATCATGTCGGTAATACGCATACGGGTAGCGGCAAGTGATTGGTGACCGTCACGAAGTACTGTCTCCATAATTTTTACAGGTTGGTTAGTAGTCATAAGATGGCTCCTTCCCTTGTCAACATATTTTTATTATTTTTCAATAACGTGTAAGAAATACGTGGCAGCCAGTAAATCCGCAACACCACCTGGGCTGATATTACGGTCAATAAACCGCTTATCAAGCGCAATAATCTGCGCCCTGCCCGCCTCGGTCAGCATACCACCCTGCGCCACAATGCTCTTGGCCTGTTCCTGAACTTCATAAAGCGTATCTAGGTTATGGCGGTGTAATATAGTTGTATCCTGGACAACTGTCATTAGGTTCATTAAGGTATGCACCAAGGCATCATTAAGAGATAATCCTTGCTCTAATGCTTTCGCGAGCACCGGCAGTCCGCAGTTTCTGATACTGGGTATACCGGCTTCTATTTCACCTCTGATACCGGTCACGCCATACTTTACGTACAACTTTTCCCCGGCTGTCAGTTTTCTCATAGCGTTCGTGGTAAGCTCGGCAAGCTCACGTTCAACAATTCCACTTGTCATTATAGTTGCCGCATCAAGAATTTGCGCGGCAGTGACACGCTGCGTCTTTCGTATACAATAAGCTGCGACCGCACTGAGAATCCCCAGTAAGAATAGCAGACCTTTTTGGGTATTAACCCCACCGGTGGCCGCCAACATCTGGCGATCGCCGTCTTTACCGATACAGCGCAGCACCGGCAAGAGATCTACAAGCTCACCTTGATGTTGATAACCGGCAGCCGCACAGCGAAACATTGCAGAGGCAAGGGCGCTACTGCTCTTCAGAAAAGTAAAAAAGTCCATATCCTGATGCGCACCCGCATTATCGCGGTCTACCAAACCAGGTGCCGGCGTACAAGCAGCTTCCAGCAGCATGGCCTCAACCGCCCGGTAACCAATGTCCCAGACAACTTCCGGCCAGGGATTGGTAGCAGCCGAAGCAAATGCTGTCAGCCGCTCCCTAACATTACCCAAAACTTCCCTGCTGTCATGGCTTACCAGCCGTCGGCACAACACCGCCGGCTGCTCACACAAGAAGCAGGTGCGTTCAGGCTGACCCAAACTGCGCCGGGAGATTTGGCGGCCTGCTGCATCAAATACATCCAAATCAAATAGTCTGGCATAATAACCGGACTTTTCAACAGCAATACAAGACAGTTTTAGCTTGTCCGCATCACCGTCGACAGCAACTACTGCCACCGGTCCTGTTGCTAAATACAAGAACCGTTCCTCTATAATTACAAAGTCTTGTTCTTGCGATACATCGCGCAGCCGGTCAACAGCTGACCTTAGCAAAGCGCGGCTTTCCGTGGTATCTTTAACTGCTCCCGGTATATTAGTGGTAATACTGACAAGAGACATTTTATAGGTACTGCGTAATTCAGCCTGCAAAGAAGCCAGTCGTTCCTTAGCTTCTAAAACAGCCGCTAACGTCACTTGCTGCAAGTGCCCATCTCTCCTTTAACAGTCTCCACCAAATTTACCACAGTTTTTGTCTGATGACATATTAATATACTACACAGGTTTACGCACTACGTCAATGATTGTGCCATCACGGTATTCAATCGCGGCGACAACTTCGTCCGTTACTGCAATCGGCTTAGGCTTACCAGTCAGATCGTACGCCATTTTTTGTAATTCCTCGATACTCATAACCGGCAACCCGGTACCTTTCATCCTGTCAATCAGATCGGTACGGCGCGGATTAATGGCAACACCACGTTCGGTAACAATTACGTCAACGGTTTCACCTGGAGTAACAATAGTATTTACCTTATCAAGCACCATCGGCAGACGACCGCGGATCAGCGGTGCAACAACAATGGCCAGATTCGCGCCAGCTGCGGTATCAGAGTGTCCGCCTGACGCCCCCATGATAACACCATTGGAGTCGGTTATAACATTAACGTTGAAATCGACGTCAACTTCAGTAGCACTGAGAATTACTACATCCAGATTATTTACAATCGGTCCACCATTATGGGGATTGGCGTAGTAAGATGCCGACATCTCCAAATGGTTGGGGTTGTTTCTCAGGGATTCAATTGACGGAATATCAAAGTCCTGTACATCAAAGATAGTCTTAATCAGGCCTTGTTCCAGCATATCAACAAAAGGAGCGGTAATACCACCCACACCAAAACTGGCAGTAATGTTTTGCGCCAGCATCTTTTCTTTAATAAATTTAGCGGCTGCCAACGAAGCACCGCCACTGCCTAATTGCAGTGACCAGCCATCTTTAAAGTAGCCTGAATGCTCGATAACACCGGTAGCATATTCGGCAATCAACAGTTCGCGGGGATCTTTACTGATGCGGAGCGCGCCAGAAGCAATGCCTTTCGGATTGCCAATGCTTTCAAGCACCACAATAAAATCTACCTGGGTTTGGGGAATACTGATCGGATATACCGGATGCGGCACCAGATTATCGGTAATTGCCACAACCTTATCGGCGTAGGCGGCATCAACCATGGCATACCCCATAGAACCGCAGGCCGACGGCCCTTGGATACCATTGATATTGCCATAGCTGTCACAGCAGGGAGCGCCAATAAAGGCTACGTCAATTTTAAGGTCACCGGCTTCAATAGCCCGCGCCCGACCACCATGAGAGCGAATTATGGTCGGTTTGGCCAGTGTGCCTGCAGTCATTAGTTTACCCAATTTACCGCGTCCACCACTGGTTTCAATCGCAGTAATTACCCCTTCTTCAATAAAAGGAATAATGGCATCATTAATATCATTTAAGGAACTTGGTGCCAAAGTCAAGCCTTTAATGCCTTTTTTGGCGATTGCTTCAACAACCTGATTTAAAATATAGTCACCATTACGGAAATGATGGTGAAAAGAGATTGTCATACCATCTTTCAAACCAGCGGCTTCAATCGCTTGTTCAATGGATTTAACCAGCTTTTCCGAGCGTGGCATATTAAGACGGATCTTAGGTCCGGTAAGCCGTCCTTCAGGAGTTGTGGCAAATGGTCCACAATAAGGACGAATTTTACCAAGTCCAGCTATTTGATCCGGAATTATTCTTCCAGCTGCATTTATCATGTTTAACCCCCCTGTTACCTTTTTGCCGATTTAGCATAGGCCAATACCCGCTCAGCTCTAAGCACCATCGGTGTATCAATCATCTTGCCATCCAGGTTAATTACGCCGGAGTTGCGTTCAATCGCCGCTTTGTAGGCTGTAATTACCCGTTCAGCATGAGCAATCTCTTTTTCGCTTGGCGTGAAAATTTCTTTGACAATCCGAACCTGACGAGGATTAATTACTGATTTGCCGTCAAACCCAAGCTGCTTAATCATATTAACTTCGGCAATAAAGGTTTCTTCATCATTAATGTCGGAATAAACAGTATCAATGGCATCAATACCAGCAGCACGAGCTGCCAGTAACAGCTGGGATCTGGCTACATATAACTCTTTACCGTCTTTGCTGCGAGTAGTTTTAAGATCGGCAATAAAGTCCTCGCCGCCAATGGCCAGCGCCACCATCCGCGGACTGGCAGTGGCAATCTCATATGCCAGACGCAGCCCTTTAGCGGTTTCAATCGCAGCCATCATATTAATAGACCCGGCGGCAAAACCATACTTTTGTTCAGCTTCGCTGATTATTTCATCAACTTGTTTGATTTCATCCGGTGATTCGGCTTTTGGCAAGCGAATTAAATCAGGTTTTGCGGCCAACACCACTTTCAAATCATCTAATCCGTACGGTGTAAGAATGTGGTTTATGCGGATAGCAACCTCACATGGATAGTTAATAGTTTTTATGGCATTATGCACAAGCTGGCGGGCTGCATCTTTTTCACTGATTGCTACAGCATCTTCAAGGTCAAAGATTACAGTATCGGCACCATAAATACCGGCATTTTGCAGCATAGCCGGATTATTGCCTGGCATAAACATCATGGCCCGGCGTAATTTTTTCTCCATATTCTTTCTCCCTCCCTAGCTGCGTGCCCGGTTGATTGCTGTTACTACCCGGGCTTCAATTGTAAAGTCTAATGCACCTTTGTCGTTAGCATGGACAGTGGCGTCCTTAACCCCTTGCGCCACAAGTGTTTGCATAATTACATTTGTGATTTGCTCACCAAATTGCTGCATAGTGGGACTCACTAGTTCAACTTTTATTCCAGCCCCCGTCTCCGCAGGAGCAATCATAATAAGGATATCACTGGATTCTACGCTGCCAGCCTGCGCCGGCTTCAGCAATTTTGACATAATGCAATCCTCCCCCATCTTGAATATCTCACCTTGTCATTATAACTAATATTCTGAAAGAATAAGAAATACATATACACGATTGCAGGCCATAATAAACTTGTATAACCTACAAATATAACAGGCAATTTTTATCGCTAACAAGGAAACTGAAGCACTAATGGCGTAAATAGTAAATATATGTAGAGATCATTCTCTTCGGAGGTATTTGAAATGGAAGACCGCGACTGGCTCATACTACAATTTTTGTTTGAACAAAAAAGCATTACGAAAACTGCACAAGCTTTGTTTATCTCCCAGCCGGCATTAACATCACGCCTTAGATATATTGAAAACTATTTCGGCATTAAGATTGTCCATCGCACCAGTAAAGGGGTTCACTTTACGCCACAGGGCGAATACTTGGCGCAGTCAGCAACCGAAATGCTAGCAAAAGTACGTACTATTAAAGAGCATGTAGCTGATATGAGCACTTCGGTTGCCGGCACCTTACGTCTGGGTGCCTCCAGCTATATTACGATGTACATGCTGCCCAGATTGCTTAAACTTTTCAAACAGGAATATCCGCATGTTGAGTTTAAGGTCACCACGACCTGGAGCCGCGATATTTTCAATCTAGTCCACAACCAGGATATCCATGTTGGTTTTGTCAGTTCAGACTATGGTTGGCAGGGCAAACAGCATCTGCTGTTTGAAGAACCCATCTGCATCGCCTCCACTGATGAAATCGATTTGAAACAACTCCCCAAGCTGCCGCGAATTAGTTATCGGACTGATTCCATGATTAAAGCACTTATTGATAAGTGGTGGCGGGAAAACTTTAGTGAGCCGCCTTCCGTCAGCATGGATGTGGACAAACTTTACACTTGTAAGGAAATGGTGGTAAATGGCTTAGGTTATGGTATCATGCCATCAATGATTGTAAGTAACATCGAAAGTCTGCACAAAATCATCCTCACTGATAAAGAAAATCAGCCTTTACTGCGCCGGACGCGGATGCTTTATCATGAAGATGTCCTGGAAATGAATGTAGTTAATGCCTTTATCAACTTTGTCAAAAACATCGATTTTTCTACGATCATTTTGCCACAATAATAAGCACAGCCGGCTTGCCGTTTACTTTCTTCCTAACTTTAGTTATGTTAGCCAAATCACTTGCTATTGGTATAATTCCTCTCTAAAACAAAGCTTTCTCTACCAAAATACACTAAATAGCCATTAAATGCAGCAGAGCCAGCAGTAAGTGGCTCTGCTGCATTTTGTCTTTTTTCTCCAAAGTGGTACTATATACACATTACGTTATTAATTTAAAAGGTGAATTTATGTCAAAAAACTCATTGATACTCTTTATGCTGGCAACAGCAGGTGGTTTTTTATTTTACTTTTTGCATCTACCGCTTCCCTGGACGTTAGGCCCGCTGGTTACAGCAATTGTTTGGAAAGCAGTTTTGAAAAAAACTGTTTACTGGCCGAGAAAACTGCGTAATATGGGCTTGGTTGTTCTGGGATTTATGATGGGCAGCCCTTTTACTCCGTCGGTAGCATACCAAATAGTCCAGCAATTGCCGGTTATGCTGCTTACAACTTCACTGCTTATCAGCCTGTGTTTACTAACAGGTTACTTTGCCGAACGCTTTACTCGCGTTGGCTTGGCCAACAGTCTGATTGGCAGTCTTCCAGGTGGTTTATCACAAATGGCCGTCATCTGTGAAGAAACCAAAGGAACCACCATATCGGTCGTCACTTTGATGCAAACCATTCGCGTTATTACAGTTGTTTTTATTGTACCCTTGCTAGCTTTACACGGCATTGCAGGCTCCGTTAACCCTGCAGCGGCTAAACCGCTGGCAGCGGCTATGCAGCTAAATCAACTTCCACTACTGGCACTTTTTTTAATAACCATTTTATTTTTAGTTAAATTAGGAAAACGATTTGGTGTATCCAATATATATGTTCTGGCTCCAGTGTTAGGCACAGCCAGTTTAACCTTAACCGGTTTACATGCGCCAGTACTTCCGCCAGCAATCATTTCCTTGGCGCAAATTGTAGTAGGTATCAAAATGGGGCTTGATGTTGATTTTGGCAGCCTACCCAACTGGAAAACCATTGCTCTGGCTAATTTAGTCTGTGTACTGACAGTAATAGCAATGTTGCTCGGAATTTCTTATGTTTTGTCTCTTGTCTACCCTATTTCTTTTGTTACCGCCTTTATCAGCATGGCTCCAGGCGGTATGTCGGAAATGGCGCTGACCGCTCTAGCTACAAACGCTGATTTCCCAACAGTTGTTGCTTATCAGTTATTCCGACTGCTCTTTTTGCTCTTAGCCTGCGTGCCGCTTACCAAATGGCTAATCCGCAAAAAGTTCTGTCAGGCTTAACCGCGTTTTTTCTCAATATCTTTAATTCGAAGCAGAAATTTTTCCACTTTGCCAACCTCACCGGACACTTCATATTCATAACACCAGCCGGCATCCTCGCTGTGGCTCTCAACAAACCGGACAGCCAGCAAGCATTCCTCAGCCAAAATACCTACTCTCCGTGGTTCGAGCGAAGTAATCACCGCTTCAGTAAGCGTAAGAAATTTGCGCAATATAGCAACCTCACTTTACCTGACATATTTCGTTGTAGTCTATTATACAACAACCAGCAAAAACCGCAATTGCGGTTTTTGTTATCCTAACAAAAAGTATAACTTTCTTCCTATTACCAAATAATGTAGCATTCAGTACAAAAAGCATCCTAACTATCGAATAATGAACTCTGTACAACATACAGCTCATTAATCCATTAAAGCGGCCAACCAGCGACCTTGACTTTTTTTAACTTTCATATTACATTGTTACTGTCGAGACTCAAGACCAATACATTATGACAGGAGTGAACCTTTAATTAATGTCAGAAAGAATGAACTTGCAAGATGTCTTGCGCGAGTATGGTGTTCCCCTCGCTACTCTCAATGTAACCGCTTCTGAAAAAGATACGTTGGCCCTTCGCGAGCGCTTGCTAGCTATCAGAGACTTAAGTCAGGGTAAAGAACAGGGATATTTGGAAGTAGCATGTACGTTTTACATTGATGTTCATGATATTGACCGCTATTTATCAGGCGAACTGCCTAATTTGGCCGAAATATTTACTTTCCCTGAAGATGTAAAGACCCACAAGGAGGAATAACTGGTATGAAAAAAATATTTTTGCTTACCTTTATGTTTATATTTGCGTTCAACGCTGTAAGTTTTGCTGCTGTCAGCGGCTCTAAATCCAAATCGTCCGCTCCCTCTTATAAACCATCTACCACTCAAACCTCACCAAGTACCCAAACTACACCTAGCAAAAACAGTTCCACTGAATATAAACCCTCGGCGCCTGCTCAAAGCTATAGTGACAAAGCACCGGCAGCAGCCGCAAAACCTAATACTCAAACAGCACAGCAGTCAACTGGCAGCAGTTTTCTTCGTAATGCCGGCTTATTTGCCGGCGGCATGTTCTTAGGCAGCATGCTGGGCAATATGTTTGGCTTTGGACATTCTGGCATGTTTGCCGACATTATAGGCATGTTATTCAATGTTTTGCTACTGGCCGGAATTTTTATGGCCGGACGTTTTCTCTGGGATAAATTTAAAAACAGAGATAGCAAAAACCGCTAACAATAATAAAATGCGAGATGCAAAAGAGCATCTCGCATTTTTTATTGTATTTTTTCCGATACCAGGAAGAAATAAGTGACTTTTGGCGATAATTGATTTACAATCATAAGTAACAATTAATTTACTTGAAATAGACAAAAGGAGTTGTCTATGAAACTACTTTTAGTCGAAGATTCATGCCGCCTTTTGGATGCATTGGCGCATATTCTAAAAAAACACGGCTATATAGTTGACACCGCCTCAGATGGTGAAATCGGCTGCGATCTGGCGACAACAAACCATTATGATGTTTTGGTTCTGGATCGAATGCTGCCAAAAAAAGACGGCCTCTCCATCATCAAGGAAGTTCGCAATCGCAATATTACTACGCCGATACTGCTTGTATCGGCACGCGATTCTACCAACGACCAAAGCGATGGATTGTCTGCCGGTGCTGACGATTATTTAATTAAACCCTTTACCACCGATGAATTGCTCGCGCGCCTCCGCAAACTTATCCACAGTCCCCCCCAAGTGCAGTAGCGCAAGTAATTCTCTGCCGGTAAAACATAATGAGCTTTGAAGGAAATCATTTGCCGCCTTCAAATAAAACAGACGCTGGAATGTACAGCGTCTGTTTTATTGCTATAGCAACCCCTTGTGCGTTCATAGCTGCAGCACCTGATATACTCGTTCTACAACGGTCTCCGGGCGAACACAGCTCATACACGCATTCTTTGCCGTATGGCATTTTGTCTTATGACAAAACGAACATGGCTGCTCAGCAACGGCAAAAGCATGTTTACTACCAGGCGGCGTATACATAGCAGGATTAGTTGGACCAAAGACAGTCACTGTCGGCGTATCTAAAGCAGCAGCCATGTAAAGGGGACCGGTATCGCCGGCAATAACTACTGTCGCTTGTTCAAGCAGTGCTGCCATTTCCAAAAGACTGGTTTTGCCAATTGTGTTGATTACCGGTACGCCGGCCTTATCTGCTATTTCTTGTCCCATGGCCTGCTCGCGCTTGCTGCCACATAACATAATTTTAAAATTCGGCACCAGCAGTCTTGCTGTTTCTGCAAAAAGTTCGGGCGGCCAATTTTTAGTTTTCCAGGTTGTCCCCGGAACTAAAATAGCCAGTTTGTCTTGCTCACTTACCTTGGCCTCAGCCAAACAGCCTTTCGCATATTGCTTAGCTACTATCGGCACAGTAAGCGTCATCTGACGGCTTACAGGCGTAATCCCGAGTGGCACCAATACGCCAAGATATCTGTCGATAATATGCTTACCCAAAGCAGGCGCTGTCTCGGTCATAAATAATGGATTTAGCTCTCTGGCATCCTTAAGGCCCACTCGGCGGCAAGTCTTGGCCTGCCTGGCAATCATGCCGGTAAGAAACAGGCCTTGAATATCCAGCACTGCATCATAGGTTGTAGCTGCCAGGTCTGTCTGCAGTTGGCGCCACATCTGGTAGGCCTGAGTAAACTCATAAGCTCGCAGATGCTTTTCAAAACGCTCCCGCGACCAGATCAGCAACTCGTCAATATGAGGGTTATCTGTTAATAAATCGGCACAGACCTCACCAACAAGCCAAGTAACTTTGCAATTCGGCCAGGCTGCTTTTAGCGCTTGCGCTACCGGCGTACAATGAATGACATCGCCGATGGAGCTAAGCCTAATGATTAATATTTCTTTACTCACAAAATTCCCTGCCTTTACCTCTGCAACTGTCGCAATTACTTTTGCAGCTTAATTTTAGCAAGCGCTTCCGCAAGGGCACTGTTGAAAGGCTGGTCATCGGTCTGTTGCTGCTGGTTTAGATACCGCGACACCTCTTTCTTAGAAACCTTGGTGTCACCTTCTTTTTTCTTGCGGTCATTAAAAGTTGTCAACTTCTCCCGGTAGCCACAAGCACAGGTAAAGGAACGCGCATCACCTTCGCCCCGCAGCTCAAGTTTCTTATGACAGTTCGGACAACGGGCATTTGTCGTCATAGAAACATTTTTCCGGTATCCACATTCACGATCCTGACAAACCAGTACTTTCCCGCGCTTACCGTTAACATCAAGCAGGTACTTGCCACATTCCGGGCAGCGGGTGCGGGTGATATTATCATGCCTGAACTGTTCCTGACTGTTCTTTATCTCAATAATAATCGATTTTGTGTAATCTCTTATTTCTGCAATAAAGGCTTGTTTTTGCAGTTTTCCTTTGGCAATAGCGCTTAACTTTTGTTCCCATTCGGCAGTTAAAGCTGGCGATTTTAGGTCTGCCGGTGCCAACTCCAAAAGCTGCTTGCCTTTAGCCGTAATAAAAATGTCTTTGCCTTTTTTCTCAATGACAAAACTACTGAAGAGTTTTTCAATAATATCGGCTCTGGTGGCAACTGTCCCTAGGCCCCCTGTTTCGCCAATGATTTGTTTAAGCGCCTGCTTTTCACCAGCCATATATTTTGCCGGATTTTCCATAGCTGATAATAAGGTGGCTTCATTAAAAGGAGCCGGCGGCTTAGTCTGTCCCTTGGTTTGCGCAATAGCCGCAATCTGCAGACTATCGCCCTGGTTCAGGCTGGGCAACATTTGTTCCACAATATCGTCAGCTTCTTCATCATCCTGATGATTGTTATACAGCTCTTTCCAACCAAGCGACTGTATAGTCTTACCTTTGGCCACAAAGTTTTCACCGCCGATTTGCGCCAAAACCGTTGTCTGCTCGTACTCAAACGGCGGACACAGCACAGCCAGAAAACGCCTCACAACCAGGTCATAAATCTTTCTTTCCTTTTCACTTAACGAACTGAGCACCACAGCCTGCTCGGTAGGAATTATGGCATGATGGTCAGATACTTTGCTATTATCAACAAAATGACTATTACCCTTAATTGGATTTTTTACTATTTGCAGGATCTGCTTCGAGTACAGTCCGGTGTCACAAGCCTTTACCCGATCCTTCAAGGTCTCCACAATATCACTGGAAATATACCGCGAATCAGTGCGCGGATAAGTCAGGGCTTTGTGGGTTTCGTACAGCTTCTGCATAATGGACAGCGTTTCTTTGGCGGAAAAACCAAAAATTTTATTGGCATCACGCTGCAGCTCGGTCAAATCATAGAGCGCCGGTGAAAAGTTCTTTTTGCTTACCTTGTGTACCCCAATAATCTCGGCCTTTTTGCCTGTTACCGTCGTTATTATTTTGTCACAGCGTTCTTTGTCAAACAACCGGCTTTCTTTTGTCTTATTGTCTTGCCAGGTTAATGTAAACCGCCCGGCATTTGCCGTAATACCATAATAGGTTTGCGGCTGAAAATTCCGTATCTCAACTTCTCTGGCTGCAATAATAGCTAACGTCGGCGTCTGTACCCGCCCACAGGATAATTGCGCGTTATATTTGGTGGTAAGCGCCCGGGTAGCATTAATGCCTACAAGCCAGTCGGATTCCGAACGGGCAACTGCCGAGGCATACAGATTTTCGTACTCTTTGCCGGGTTTAAGCTTGTTGAAGCCCTCACGGATGGCTTTGTCGGTCACTGACGATATCCAAAGCCGTTTTACCGGTTTATGGATATGGGCTTTCTCCAGTATCCATCGGGCAACAAGCTCTCCTTCCCGTCCGGCATCTGTTGCAATAACCACTTCACTGACATCACTACGGCTTAACTGTTCTTTAACAGCCTGAAACTGCTTGCCTGTCTGCTTTATGATCACAAGCTTAAGTTCTTTGGGCAGCATGGGTAGATCCTCGAGCCGCCAGGCTTTATAATTATCATTATAGGCTTCCGGATCAGCCAGTGTCACCAAATGCCCCAAGGCCCAGGTAACAATGTATTTGGGACCTTCCAAATATCCGTTGCCTTTGCTGTTACAATTCAATACCCTAGCTAAATCCCTGCCAACAGAAGGTTTTTCAGCCAGCACAACTATTTTACTCATAATTAACCTCACAAAAAAATTATCCAGCTATTATTATACCCGCAATTTGCCAAATTTCCAACTTTCTCCGACACAGAGAAAACTGCCGAGGAAAAAATCCCCGGCAGTTTTCAATCTGTAAAACAACTTAGCTTCCTATTATATTACCAAACGTGCCACCGGCACGCCGCCTTCGATATGTTCTTCCATGATGGCTTCGACATCATCAGGCGTTACTGAGCCATACCAAATATTATCCGGATAAACAACAACAATGGGTCCCTTGTCACAAATTCCGAAACAACCGGTGTTTGTCACAAAAACTTCTCCGCCTAATTCGCGTTCCTCAATCTCCTCCATAAAATTTGCAACAATTTCCACGCCGTCTTTGGTGTGGCAATGTCCTTTTTGCTGGCCGGTAGGCCGGGAACTTGTACAGACAAAAATATGATGTTTAGGCTTGTTCACAGTGTAGTCCTCCTTTTATTTTATATATAAAAAGCCGCTGACCCAAACTAGTTGGGCAGCGACTTCCACGTCACAAAAACTATTATATTATTTATTTAGTATATGCAACTTTAATCAGCTTGTCAAGCCAATATGCGTAATTTATTTAGGCACAGAAATTAGACTATGTACGGTTTCCCGTACAGCTTTTTCGCCATGGCTGGCATGAATATTCTGGATACCAATCATGCTTACCTGCGAGAAAATATAATTCCGGAAAGAATAGAAAGCCTTGCCTTTGTTGTCACTTATACCATAATCTGCTTTAGCAATATTCTCAATGACCGGAATAGTCCACTTGGCTGCAGGAACACTGACAATCCAGTCATGGTCGCCAAGATACACAAGAAATGGCTCTATGGCACGCGGCAGCTTCACAGTATCACCGTTATCAGCCAGCAATCCTTTTTCTATTGGATCTTTACCGGCAATAATAGCAGCTGCTTTAATATATTTTACCAACTTGGCTTCATCGTCCGGTGTACCGGCATTATCATGCGCACTAGCCTGGGCCACAATCACATTTGCCGGTAATCCACGGTAGATAGATTCTGCAATGCCTAAAATATGATGAGCTCCAGTGCCGGCAATCTGAAACTCAGGCAAGGAACTGGCATCCGGTTTCCATTGAAAAACCCAGGGTTTATGTAAGTCATGCAGCAATTGGCCTGCCAAAACAACATCACGGTCAAGCTGTATAGCATTGCTGTCCGAATATCCCTGATATAATCCCATTGAAGATCTAACATTAAGCGCAGTATGAGTCGCTAATCCGCCCGGATAAGAATGGTGGCTCATATAACCGCTTCCGGCAGTTGCTTCGAAATTTTGCGGTTTAGCGCCATTTGACGGAATAGGAGGCAATACCTCCTCTGCTGTCACCGTATCTTTTAGCAAACCCTTCGCTATTAGTTTTGCTCGCAGTTCTTCTCTCGCACTTAGGCTAATATATTGCTGGCCTACTTTAGGTACTGGGTTTGTCAGAATCTCAGTAACATTTGCACGCAGCTTGGCATCATTAAGCGTTTTGGCAGAATCAAGAACAAATTTATAGGCATCTTGCACGATTGCAGACCGCTTAGCCATATCATCGGGAGTTAATTTTTTACATTCAACTAGCGATATTGCCGCACCTTTTTTTAACGCTTTGGCCGAAACCGGCGCCGCCGGCATAGCTGCCAGCATTGTCAGCGCAGCAGCCGCACCGGCAGAAAACTTGAGAAAATCTCGACGTGAAAAATCTTTTTCTTCCATATTCAACACCTCATATACGCCCCTTTTCACTATCAAATATCTAGTATTATCTTAGGAAATATTTATCGAATAGTTGTTAACAGAAAGTAAAATTTTTGTAAAATTTCCATCTTCCGCCTTGAGTCTTGTAAACTTCTAAAAAAAACACAATAACTTCTACAAAAATACAATAACGCCTGATAGAAATTTCAGATTATGATTAAGATACTATTGTAAACTTTGTGTAAACGGGAGGCAAGTTATGAAACCTTTTATGGATGAAAACTTTTTGTTGACCACCAAAACAGCTGAAACCTTGTACCATGATTATGCGAAAAATATGCCGATATTTGATTATCATTGCCATTTAAACCCCAAAGAAATAGCCGAAAATAAGCAATATCGCAATATTACCGAAGTTTGGCTGGGCGGCGACCATTATAAATGGCGGGCCTTGCGCAGCAATGGCATTGATGAACGCTACATAACCGGTGATGCCCCTGACAAAGAAAAATTTATGAAATGGGCGGAAACTATGCCCCAATGTCTGGGAAACCCTCTTTTCCACTGGACTCATTTAGAATTAAAAGCCTACTTTGGCATTGATAAAGTGTTGTCTCCGGCAACTGCTGAAGAAATCTGGGAGAAATGCAATGCTTTACTTGCTAAGGATGAATTTAGCGCCCGTGGTTTAATTGAACGCTCTAATGTCAAAGTCATCTGCACAACCGATGATCCTATAGACTCTTTGGAACATCATATTGCCTTGGCCAAAGATGCTTCCTTCAAGACAAAAGTATTGCCGGCATTCCGTCCTGATAAAAGCTTCAATATTGAAAAACCAGGCTTTGTTGAATGGGTTGCTCAATTAGCGCAAGTATCGGGTACTGCTATCAAAGGTTTGGAAACTTTTAAAACAGCTTTAAAGGCGCGGGTTGAATTTTTTCATCAGGTTGGCTGCCGCCTTTCCGACCATGCCTTAGACCCCATCATATTTGCCGCCGGAACCGAAGCCGAGGCCGATGCTGTTCTCCAAAAGGCTCTTAGCGGCCAAACACTCACTGATAATGAAGTGGCTGTATTTAAAACCAATATCCTCTTGTTCTTAGGCAGACAATATGCACGCCTCGCCTGGACGATGCAACTGCATATGGGCACAATTAGAAATGTAAATTCCCGTATGCTTAAAAACTTAGGTCCTGATACCGGCTTTGATGCCATCGCCGATTACACACTTGCCGAATCGTTGGCTAAATTCCTTGATGCTTTAGATTCCACTGATGAACTGCCTAAAACCATTCTTTATTGCTTAAATCCCCGCGATAATGAACTCTTAGGCACCATTATCGGTTGTTTCCAAGGCAGCGGCATTCCCGGAAAAATACAGTTTGGCTCAGGCTGGTGGTTTAACGACCAAAAAGACGGCATGATTAAGCAACTGGTAGCCTTGGCTAATCTTGGACTCTTAAGCCGTTTTGTCGGTATGCTGACAGACTCCCGCAGCTTCCTTTCCTACACTCGTCACGAATACTTCCGTCGCATTCTCTGCAACCTGATCGGCGAATGGGTGGAAAACGGCGAGTTCCCCAATGACATTCCCTTATTAGGCAGCATTGTACAAAATATCTGCTTTACTAATGCCAATAATTATTTTGGTATTGAAAACTAAAAATAAAGTATTGATAACAGCCTTAGTTCAAAATGAACTAAGGCTGTTTGTTTGCTTTTATTGATGGCGCTTCATAGTACTATAGGTTCCGATCATGCTTGTCTGGCATTAATCCTGGCAAGCAATTCGTGCTATAATTTAGATATATTATCATTTAGATCGGAGGAAGTTTTTTTGTCATATACTATTGAACTAATACCCCGCCAAGAGCAAACCACCAGCAAGTGGTCTGGCGGCACAACCACACAAATTGCTATTTTCCCAAAACAGGCTGTTTATGCTGAGCGCAATTTTACCTGGCGTATCAGCTCAGCCTGTGTGGATGTAGAGCAATCAGAGTTTACTTCTTTACCGGGGATTTGGCGCCTAATCATGGTGCTTGACGGCGAAATGCGGCTTGAACATACCGGTCATCACAGCAGCCATTTGAAAGCCTTTGAGCAAGACAGCTTTAGCGGTGATTGGACAACCACAAGTTTTGGGAAAGTACGTGACTTTAATGTAATGCTGGCAAACGGTTCAACAGGAACATTAACTGCCCATAGACTGTCACCACAAGCATCCCTTTCCTTAACCGCACCAACTGCTGAGTCTGAATATTCCCCTCAAACAACTTCAGCTTTTTATTGTGTTGACGAAATAGTAACTGTTACAATTGCCAATGAAGAATACCAACTGGCCACCGGCGATATGCTGCTACTGACTAGTAGGCAACCGGCATCTCCTCTGGCCATCAGGCTGCGTAATACCACCAATACTCCTATTCATATTGTCAAAGCCGATATTAACTACCGATAATATAAAGACAACGCAAAAGTGGGTCTGTCTCAACATTCATTGAGGCAGACCCACTTTACATGATTCTTTACAGGTAAGACTTAAGCCAGCTTACTCTTTTGTAGCGGCAGCTTGCTCAAATGCCTCGCCGTCTTTGGCAAGACGTTTGTAGGATTCCCGTCTTTCAGCAGCGTCTTGGGCAGTTTTCTCAAACAGCGCATCAGCATGCTCAGGGTATTGTTGTTTGAGGGAAGCATAACGTACTTCGCCCATGAGGAATTGTTTGAAGTCAGCAGTCGGCTCTTTGGAATCCAGGCTAAACGGATTTTTGCCTGCTTCTTTAAGGGCCGGGTTGTAACGATACATATCCCAGTAACCTGCATCAACAGCTTTTTTCGATTCAAGCTGGCTGTTGCCCATACCAATCTTGATACCATGATTGATACAAGGAGCATAAGCGATGATGAGAGAAGGACCAGGATAAGCCTCAGCCTCAGCAATAGCTTTAAGGGTTTGGGCTTTATCGGCACCCATGGAGATTTGAGCTACATAAACATAGCCATAGCTCATAGCAATCATGCCAAGATCTTTCTTCTTGGTGGTTTTACCGCTGGCAGCAAATTTGGCAATAGCAGCAGTCGGAGTGGATTTTGAGGATTGACCACCGGTATTGGAATATACCTCGGTATCAAATACCATAACATTAACATCTTCGTTGCTTGCAAGCACATGGTCAAGGCCGCCGAAGCCAATGTCATACGCCCAGCCGTCGCCACCAAAGATCCATTGTGAACGTTTTACGAAGTAATCTTGATTGTCATAGATATCATTGAGTAAGGCATTATTGCCTTTTTCAGCGGTTAAGAGTTCAACCAGCTTGTCAGCACGCTCGCGGGTACCGTTGCCATTATCTTTATTAGCCAACCAATCTTCCAGAGCGGCTTTAAGAGCAGGGCTAACAGCAGTTTTAGCTGCTGCTTCTATTTTCGCAGCCAAATTGACGCGAACTTGTTTGCTACCAAAGTACATGCCTAAGCCAAACTCGGCATTGTCCTCGAACAAGGAGTTTGCCCAAGCCGGGCCATGGCCGCGATGGTTTTTACAGTATGGCATTGAAGGTGCGCTGGCACCCCAGATGGAAGAACAACCGGTAGCATTGGCGATCATCATACGGTCACCAAAGAGTTGGGTAATCAGCTTGGCATACGGAGTTTCGCCACAACCTGCACAAGCGCCGGAGTATTCTAAGAGCGGTTGTTCAAACTGGCTGCCTTTAACGGTCAGTTTGTTCATCGGGTTAGCTTTCGGCGATACAGTCATTGCATAATCCCACAGAGGAATTTGGTTATGCTGACTTTCCTGCGGTTTCATAATGAGTGCTTTTTCTTTAGCAGGGCAAACTTGAGCACAGTTGCCGCAACCGGTGCAATCCAGCGGGGAAACGCCAATGCGGAAGCTCAATTCTTTAGCGCCGGTAGCAGTTTTAGCAGTGAAGCCTTCCGGAGCTGCTTTCAGTTCCTCGTCATTTACTAAAACAGGACGAATGGCAGCATGCGGACATACATAGGAACATTGGTTACATTGGATACAGAGATCCATTTGCCATTCCGGAACGTCAATAGCAATACCGCGTTTTTCATAAGCGGAAGTACCAGTTGGGAAAGTACCGTCAACCATGTCAACAAAAGCGCTGACAGGCAGGCTGTCGCCTTCTTGACGATTCATCGGAACAAGAATTTTCTCAATGAACTCAGGTGCTTTAGCGGTAGTTTCAGCTGCGTCTGTAGCAGTTTTCCAGGAAGCAGGCACATTGATCTTAACCATTGCATTAACGCCTTTATCAATAGCAGCGTTATTCATATCAATGATTTTTTGACCTTTATTGCCATAGGAATCAACAACAGCCTCTTTCAGATACTTAATTGCATCTTCAAGCGGAATAATGTTAGCCAGTTTAAAGAATGCAGACTGCATGATCATATTGATGCGTCCACCCAGGCCAATTTCCTGAGCAATACCAACTGCATCCAAGGTATAGAACTGGATGTCGTTTTTCGCAATAAACTGCTTCATAGCTGCAGGCAGCTTCTCGTCAAGCTCTTGCTCGCTCCAAACACAGTTCAAGAGGAATACGCCACCAGCCTTCAAACCGTCAAGTACGTTGTACTTATACACATAAGACTGGTTATGACAGGCAACAAAGTTAGCTTTGTTAATCAAATATGGGGATTTAATCGGAGCCTTACCGAATCTGAGGTGAGATACGGTTATGCCGCCGGATTTCTTGGAATCGTAGGAGAAGTAGCCTTGCGCATACATATTGGTATGGTCGCCGATAATCTTAATTGCGCTCTTATTGGCACCAACAGTACCGTCAGAACCTAAGCCCCAGAATTTGCAAGCAGTGGTGCCGGCAGGAGTAGTGTCAATATCATAGCTAAGCGCAGGCAGCGAAGTATTGGTAACATCGTCAACAATACTTACTGTAAAGCCGTCTTTAGGTTTGTCAAGACGAAGGTTTTCAAATACCGGTACAATATGAGCCGGAACAACGTCTTTTGAACCTAAGCCGTAGCGGCCGCCAACAATAACCGGCTGCCAATCTTTGCCGTAGAAAGCACTCTTAACATCAAGATATAAAGGTTCTGCAAGTGAACCAGGCTCTTTTGTGCGGTCAAGTACAGCAATTTTCTTAACAGTCTTAGGAATATACTTGAAGAAATGCTCAAGTGAAAACGGACGATACAGATGAACTGTCAAAAGACCAACTTTTTCGCCTTTGGCATTCAAGTAGTCAACAGTTTCTTCAATAGCCTCACAACCTGAGCCCATAGCAATAATCATGCGGTCAGCATCAGGAGCGCCATAGTAATTGAAGAGATGGTAATCACGGCCGGTAATTTTGTTAATTTCAGCCATGTACTCTTCAACAATAGCCGGAATAGCTTCATAATATTTGTTGGATACTTCTCTTTCCTGGAAGTAGATATCAGGGTTTTGTGCAGTACCACGTACTACCGGATGATCAGGACTGAGCGCACGGCGACGGAAACTGTTAACAGCATCCATATCCACCAGTTTTGCTAAATCATCATACTCTAATGTCTCGATTTTTTGCACTTCGTGAGAAGTACGGAAACCATCAAAGAAGTTAACAAAAGGTACACGGCCTTTAAGTGCTGCCAAATGCGCTACAGCTCCTAAGTCCATAACCTGTTGCACACTGCTGCCGGCCAGTAAAGCAAAACCGGTTTGGCGAGCTGCCATAACGTCTTGATGATCACCAAAGATATTTAATGAGTTTGCGGCAAGTGCCCGTGCGCTGACATGGAAAACGCAAGGCAACAGTTCGCCGGCAATTTTGTACATATTGGGAATCATTAACAGTAAGCCCTGTGATGCTGTGTATGTAGTGGTCAGTGCACCTGCTTGCAATGAGCCGTGCACTGCTCCGGCAGCACCAGCTTCTGATTGCATTTCTACTACTTTTACTGGCTGCCCAAAAATGTTCTTTCTGCCTTCCGCAACCCACTCGTCAACATGTTCTGCCATTGGCGAGGACGGAGTGATTGGGTAGATGGCTGCCACTTCAGTAAATGCATAGGAGACATGAGCTGCGGCGGTATTTCCATCCATAGTCTTCATTTTTGCCATAAAGATCCCTTCCTTTTCATATATATTAGAATTAGCAGTTATTGGCACTCTATAGGTCCAATAACCACATTAAAACACGCTTAGCAAGAATATATCTGCTAACTGTTTATACGTTCTTTTAAAAAAAGCAGAATCCTGCTTTAAAATGAAAAATTTGTGCTATTTTGCTATTGTTTTTTTGTATTTCCAGGCATAACAATTGGTAATGTTTCTTGTATTCGCAATTCCCCTATGATATAATGAATTCTGATTATTTAAAATTGGATTTTTCAGTTAATTTTTTTTTGTTTTTTCTTTATATATTTTCTTTAATTATTGTTGTTTTTCCGTAACATCTTTCCTGAAAATCGCATTACTTTTGCTATAGACGAGTGACGCCACAGGCTGACCGAGGAGGAATTGGGCATTGAAAAACGAGCAGCACCTCATCCTTGATTCTAAATTTGCTCAATCGCTGACAAATATCATTGCTGCTGAACTTAGCCAAAACATCATTATTTGCGACCATCATGGCGTAATTATTGCCGCTTTTGACAAAAAACGCATCTCCCAAGCGCATGAAGGTGCCGCCAATATGCTGAAGTCTGGCATTATTCGCGAATTTTCTATTAGTGCTGAGGATGAGAAAGTCTTAAAAAATGTTCGCAGAGGCTATGATGTTCCAATTGTAGTCGACGGACGTTGCCTTGGTGTTATCGGTGTTACCGGCGACGCGGATAAGGTGGCGCTCTATGCCCGCCTGGCAGCCCGTTTTGTTGAAGCGACCGTCGAATCCAATTCCCGCCAGCAGCGGTTAGTTGAAGCACTGAAAGATAAAGAAGAATTGCAGTCGATTTTGTTAAATAAAATGATTGAGGTTCAGGAAGAAGAACGGAAAAAGATTTCTCGTGAACTTCATGATGAAATCAGCCAATCTCTTACCTCTGTCATCGTTGGTCTCAGAATGCTTTCCGAGCAAGTTGGCGATTCCAGAGAACGAAAACTTATTCTGGAAATGCGCGATCTTGTATCGAAAACCTTAGATAACGCCCATCGCCTTGCAGTTGAATTGCGCCCGGCACTCCTGGATGATCTCGGTCTGGTTGCGGCTGCTCAACGATATATTGAAAATTACTCCCAAAAATACGGCATCACGGCTGACATTAACTTTTCCAACCTATCCCGCGAACGCTTTCGGCCGGAAATTGAAATCACACTCTACCGGATTTTGCAGGAAACATTAACCAACATTGCCAAGCACGCCCGTGCTACCAATGTCAAAGTAACGTTAAATAAAACACGACGCAAAGTCAATTTTAGTATTACTGATAATGGCGTCGGTTTTATGCCTGAAGCCTTACGAGCTTCACCGGCCAGCAATAATCTTGGAATATACGGTATGCGCGAACGTGTGGCACTACTTGCCGGAACCTTCACGATTCAATCAGCCGGAGGGGCCGGAACCACGATTACCGTTGTAATTCCGCTTAAGGATAAACGTGATATTCCCAGCACTCCCAAAGCTCAGTAGCTTATTGAGCCGCAGCGGAAGCGGCAAATGCCGATTATTTTTTTCCGCTTCCTGCTTGGTAAGCTTTATCTAATAGTTGCACAACATGAAGACAATCTTGGTTCATGTTGTTTTGCACCAACCCATCATTAATGTGCATCCGGCAAGAACCACAGCTGGTAGCGACAGTATCTGTATTGGTAGTTTTGATATCCGCAATTTTTCGATCATTAATTTTTCGGGAAATTTCATAATTTGCCAAGCTAAACGAACCGCCGGCCCCGCAACAACGGGCCGGTTCTTTCATTTCTACCAAGTTGAGACCCGGAATGGCATTGAGAATTTCCCGTGGCTGTTTGGTAATCCTTAGACCTCTGGCCATATGGCAAGGGTCATGGACAGTTACGGCAGTGTCCACAGTTCCCAGGTTATCTTTTCTAAAATGCAGCACATCAGTAAGAAATTCACTGATTTCGTAGGTTTTCGCAGCTAATTGCTGTGCCTCTTCAGAGAGCTTTTTATCATTATGAAACAGCTCCGGATATTCTTTCTTGAAAGCTTCTGCGCAAGAGCCGCAGGCGGCTACAATATAGTCCGCTTTAGTTTCGGTAAAGGTTTTGATGTTATGCTCTGCGAATGCTTTGGCCAACTCCACATCACCCGACATATAAACTGGCGTACCACAGCAATGCTGCATAGGCGGAAGTATAACCTCTACATCGTTAGCATTAAGCACATTTATAACAGATTGTCCAATATCGGTATACACGTAATTGATAGTACAACCAGCAAAAAAAGCCACTTTCATCTTAGGGTTAGGCACCGTTACAGTCGTAGGATACTGACTTAACAGCGGTGTTGCGGCAAAGGGGGCCAGCACCCGTTTACGATCAAGACCCGGAATAGGAAAGCGCGCCATAACTGCCATCCGCCGGGGCAGCTTTTTCATTTGCAGTGGTCCAAACAAGCCTGCCATCCTTAGCGTAAAATCAAACAGTGTTCGGTTAGATAATAACCGGAACACATTTTTTTTGATTGGATGCAAACCGCGCATTTTTACGGCAGCTTGCCGGCCGCGCAGAATTAACTCGTCAGCTTTGACTCCGCAGGGGCATTTATCTGCACAAGCCTTGCACGACAAGCACATGGCCATACGCTTGTCAAAATTCGCAGAAATCTCTGTATTGCCGGTTAAAACAGCTTCCATAAGCGCCAATTTTCCCCTGGCCACTTGCGACTCAACATTGAGTTCTTTATAAACAGGACATACTTCCATGCAATTGCCACACTTCATACAGTTGGCAATTGCATCTTGGACGTCCTCCAATAATTGTTTATCCTCACTCATAGTTAACACTCCCCGACAAGTTTTCCAGGATTGAGAATACAGTTAGGATCAAGCGCCTTTTTGATAGCTTTCATCACACTCATGCCAACAGCACCAAACTGGTCTTCCATATATGGCAGCTTACCAAGTCCAATTCCATGTTCACCGCTTAATGTGCCGCCAAGTGCAATGGCAGCACCAAAAATATCGTTCATAGCCTTATAGACTCGTTCCATTTCTTCTTTATCCCTCAGATCACATACAATCGTCGGATGCATATTACCATCACCGGCATGACCAAAGGTGCCGATAGTTACTTTATGTTTTGCCGCAGCATCATTAACCGCCCGGATCATATCAGGTACTTTGCTGCGCGGAACGGTAGCGTCTTCAACAAAAGTAGTTGGCCGGAGTTTAGCCAGCGCAGGCAAAGCCGCACGCCGGGCAGCCCATATTTTATCACGTTGGGCAGCATCTTTGGCCACTTGAATATCATCAGCTTTATTGGCCATTAGTACTTCAATAACTTTTGCCGCTTCTTTTTCAACTACTTCTGGAATCCCATCAACCTCGATAAGCAGCACGGCCTCGGCATTAACAGGCAACCCAACATGAGCATAATCTTCTACAGTGCGAATTGTGGCATTATCCATGATTTCCAGCGTAGCCGGGATTACTTTGTTGGCAATAATAGCCGATATAGCGCTACCGGCATTATCGAGATTGGAGAAAATCCCCATCATTGCCTTTCTAGTTTCCGGAGCCGGAACCAATTTGACAATAATTTTAGTGATAACTCCTAATGTCCCCTCAGAACCTGTAAACAGTTTTGTCAAATCATAGCCGGCAACATCCTTAACATTTTTGCCGCCGCAATTCATCACCCTGCCATCGGCCAAAACAACTTCCAAACCCATAACGTAATGTTTGGAGACACCATATTTAAGTCCGCGCAGTCCTCCGGCATTTTCTGACACAGTCCCACCAAGAGTGGCGGTAGCTACAGTGCCAGGATCGGGAGGATAAATAAGTCCAAATTCTTCAACAGCTTTGTTTAAAACACTAACAATCACTCCTGGTTCGGCGACAGCCACCAGGTTGGCAGCATCTATCTCAATAAGGTTCTGAAAACGTGTCATAAGTAAGACTATGCCACCTTGCATAGGAACTGTTCCGGCACTTAAATTTGTCCCTGAACCTCGTGGGTATACCGGTATTTTTTCACGGTTAGCCAGCGCCAGCACTTTGGAGACTTCCTCTGTGTTACCCGGTGATATGACTACATCAGGCATGTGTGAATACCCTGGAGTCGCATCATAAGAATAACAAAGCAGCTCTTCCTTACTGGTAAGCACATATTGGTCACCTACAATTTTTTTGAACTCATTAATAAGTTGATTTTCCATTCTGTCTCCCCCTTTTATTAAAGACCGAAAATACTGAAATTGCAGAAAATATTGATGGTAATAAAGCCCCTGATTGATTAATTACTATTGTCCCGTTATTGTGGTCTGCTGTAAATCAGGCGAAAACAGTAAAAAAACTGTAGAAATATCCCTACTGTTCTGAGGGATAAATTCCTACAGTTTGCAAAAAAATTCACAATAGTATGTTTTTTCGACGACCAATTATGTGTTAATTAATTTGTACTTTATTGCATAATTCACCAACTCCGATTTCCGGCGCACTTTTAGTTTTTCCATAATGCGCGACCGATATGTGTCAATGGTTTTTGGGCTAAGTGACAGCCTTGCGCCAATTTCTCCATTAGTATATCCCCGAGCCAAAAAACGGATGACTTCCCGTTCCCGGCTGCTGAGAAGAATGTAAGGATCCTGTTGATCAGGCCCGTCATCCGACGCCCGCAGGAGATTATCCATTAATTTCTCCGACAAGCTTTCCGGCAGAAATTTCTTACCTGAATAAACTTTGATAATTCCTTCAATCAATTCAGTATCAGCCGATTTCTTTAATATGTACCCGTCGGCCCCTGCCCGCATAACCTCTTTGACATATTCTTCATCATCATACATGGTTAAAACCAATATCCGACAAGCTATACCGCGATGGCGAATTTCCTTGATGCACTCAGCACCACCCATAACCGGCATGGCCAAATCAAGAATGAGAACATTAGGAGAACACTTTTCTAGCATATCCAAGGTTTCCAGGCCATTTGAGGCCTCACCCACAACTTCAAACTGAGGGTGATAATTTAGCATCGCCTTAAGACCTGCTCGCAAAACAGAATGGTCATCGGCAATTGCAATACGGATTTTATCCATAAATTTCTCCTTACACCCAGTGTTTTTCTTTATCAAACAGCATATACATCTTTTTGTAATTTCACCCAAAATGTACAAGGTTAAATTAAAAATATCATAGTTTTATTGAATAGTAAATCCTAAGTTGACTAATTTGTAAGAACGCTGTCGCAAGTGGCATATTTTTTCATTTAAATGACTTAGGTGTGAAAACATCCACGAATTGTAAGAAATATCCTACAAAATTCATAGGAAATTTCTTACGTGCTTTTTACTGTGTATACCTGATTTACAACCCCTTGCCTTAAGGTCATAATTTATTGTAATTAATCTAATATTTCTTAATATTCTGCGGAAATTTGTCTTTGGCCTAACAAGGAGGGAACACAAATTATGATAAAAGAGTGTCCTCACTGGAACCAAGTTTTATCAACCGCAAATCACGGCTCCCACTTATTTGATGAATTTGAAACGCGGGCTACCAATGCTGCAGCCACCGTTTATCGCGTAAAAACAGCAATTGAAGCCCGTGAGACATTACTCCAGTTTATCAAAAGTGCTAATGTCACAAAGGTCGTGGCTGTTGAAAGCAAACTTCAACAAGCCGCCAACATAAATGAAGCAATTAACACCCTAGGCATTACCGTATATACTGACCCGCATGAAATTGCCCTTCATGCCGAATCAGCCGACATCGGCATATCTGGCGTTGAATTTGGCATAGCGGAATCCGGCAGTGTCTGCCAGGACGCTTATACCGTCGAAAGCCGCTTAGTATCCACCCTGCCGCCGATACATGTGGTGTTTCTTAACAGCACCAACATAGTGCCGGGAATTGAAGACGCTATGAATATACTCTCTAAAACTTATGACCGCGGTTATATCAGTTTTATAACCGGCCCCAGCCGTACAGCCGATATTGAACGGGTTCTAACTGTTGGTGTACATGGTCCCAGCCGTTTAATTATTATAGCGGTTGACGAAGAAGTTTAAGGAGGTGATCTGGGTTGGAGGGAAAACACCGCGATATAAAACAGGAAATTGAGCAAAAATTAAATGACGATATATTGCGCCAGGCACTTGCCCGCTTTGCCGAAGCCTACCCGCAATCGCGTGCCAAAGCTTATGAAAATGTTGCTGATATTGAAGCTTTGCGCGACTCGGTAAAACAAATGAAAGAGCACACAGTTGCTAATCTTGAGGCTATTGTTGATCAATTCGAAGCCGAGGCTCAAAAACGGGGCGCTAAGGTCTTCAGGGCTGCCACCGGTGACGAATTGAAACAATACCTAATCAATCTTTGCCATGAAAAAGGCGTCAAACGCATTGTTAAATCCAAATCTATGGCGTCAGAAGAAATTCACCTTAACGCTGCGTTAGAAGCAGCCGGACTTCGAGTTAAAGAAACCGACCTTGGCGAATGGATTATTTCATTAGCTGGGCAAAAGCCATCCCATATGGTCATGCCAGCCATTCATCTTAACCGTCAGCAAGTTGCTGAGTATTTTTCTCAGGAACTCCAACAGGATATTCAGCCAGACATCCCGCTTATGGTTCAGGTTGCCAGGGAAAACCTCCGCGAAGAATTTTTACAGGCCGACCTGGGCATCACCGGAGCTAACTTTGGAATAGCGGAAAATGGTGCTATCGGGCTAGTGACTAACGAAGGCAATGCCCGTCTTGTCACGACACTTCCCCGCATTCATGTTGTTATTATTGGTTATGAAAAACTCATACCAACAATCAAGGATGCTGCCCCTATTCTCCGCACCCTGCCGCGCAATGCGACCGGGCAGTGTCTTACCAGCTATGTAAGTATGATCTCCGGCCAGGTTCCCACCTTAGTAAAAAAAGATAACCAATGGGTAGAAGCCAATAAAGCACTTCATATAATTTTACTTGACAACGGGCGTCTCAAAGCCGCTAAAGACGAAAAGTTCAAACAGATTTTCCAATGTGTCCGCTGCGCCTCCTGCTTAAATGTTTGCCCTGTTTACCTGTTAGTAGGTGGTCATGTCTACGGCCATATTTATTCAGGCGGTATTGGCGCCATTCTTACGGCCTTCCTTAATAGCCAAGGAGATTTTGAGGCAATTAATGAATTATGTATTGGTTGCCGAAAGTGTACAACCATCTGTCCCGGCAAAATCGACATTCCCGGGCTTATCGAAGAACTGCGAATCCGTTCGGTTACCGAAAATGGTTTGCCCTTCACTATACGCACTGTTTTTGATAATATCCTTTCCAATCGAAAAGTCTTTCATTCCTTGCTGCGGGTCGCATCACTTACCCAGAAGCCGTTTAAGTCCGGCGAATTCATCAGACATCTTCCGCTGTTTTTAGCAGGTCTCACGAAAGACCGAAGCCTGCCGGCCATTGCCGATACACCACTGAGGGACAAAATAACAAACATAACAAAAAAATTAGACAACCCAACAAAAAAAGTCGCCTTTTTCAGCGGCTGCAATATTGATTTTGTCTTTCCAGCAACCGGCGAATCGGTCTATAAGGTACTGCAAGACCTCAATGTTCAGGTAGTTTTTCCCGAAGACCAAAGCTGTTGCGGCAAACCCATCATCGGTATGGGTGACCTGGAGACCACCAAGAAGATTGCCAAACGAAATATCAAAGCTTTTGAAAAAGCCGAAGTTGATTATATTATTGCCGCCTGCCCGAGCTGCACCGAGACTCTTCATGCCACTTATGCCGACATACTGGCTGATGATCCTGCCTGGGCAGAGCGAGCCAAGAATTTTACCGCTAAAGTACGCGAGTTTTCCCAGTTTGTGGCTAAGCAGTATGAACAAACAGGCCGCCTAAACAAAGAGACACCCGGCGGAGTCAAAATCACAATCCATGACTCCTGCCATATGAAACGCGTGCTGAACATCCACGAAGAACCCCGCAAACTCCTTGAAAGTACTCCGGGATATGAACTAGTGGAAATGAAGGACTGTGATAAATGCTGCGGTATGGCCGGCGCTTTTGGCATGAAATACCCGGAACTGTCACTGCCGCTCTTAAAACAAAAAATTCAAAATGCCAAAGACTGCGGCGCTCAGGTTATTGCTATTGGCTGTCCGGCCTGCATGATGCAGCTCAGAGGCGGCGTTGACAAACAAGCTCCGGAAATCTCGGTAAAACACATTGCCGATATACTGGCTGACACTATCAAGAAATAACCACTTTAGAAAATTTGTGGCTAAGGAAGACCACTGTCTTCCTTGCCTCAATTATGTACTACGTTGAAAGGGGGGATGGGGAAACACTTCTCAGCAAGGTCAACTAGATACTTGAGATAAAATTAAGGGGTGTGTGTAAATGACATGGATTCAAGATTATAACCCGTTGGGAAATATCTTTCTCTCGGCCCTTGTTGCCTCTATTCCGCTCTTCATCTTACTTTACATGTTAGGCATCAAGCGCTCAAAAGGGCATAACGCGGCGTTCTTCGGTCTTCTCTCAGCCATTCTTGCAGCCGTTTTGGTCTTTAAAATGCCTGTCGGACTGGCAGCCAGTGCTACACTGCTTGGCGCTTTATACGGGATATTCCCCATTGTCTGGATAGTTATCACAGCCATCTGGGTGTACAATATGACCGTAGAGTCCGGTGAATTTGAAATCATCAAAAACTCGCTTGCCTCAATTACTGATGACCGCCGGCTTCAGGCAATCTTTATTGCTTTTGCATTTGGTTCCTTTATTGAAGGCACCGCCGGTTTCGGTACACCGGTAGCCATAACGGCTGCCATGCTGGTAGGCCTTGGTTTTAATCCGGTATATGCCGCCGGCATTTGCCTGGTTGCCAATACCGCGCCAGTAGCTTTCGGCGCTATCGGCATCCCGGTTGTAGTACTTGGTCAGGTAACCGGTATTGACGAAATGATCCTGAGTAAGATTATTGGACGTCAATTGCCATTCCTTGCAGTTATTGTTCCCTTGTGGGTTGTTGTGCTCATGTGTGGCTGGAAACGGGCGATGGAAGTACTGCCAGCAGTACTGGTGGCCGGCCTCTGTTTTGCCGTAACCCAGTTCTTTACATCAAACTATGTCAGCGTGTATTTGCCGGACATTACCTCCGCCGCTGTCACTATTATCGGCCTATTGATTTTCCTCAAAATCTGGAAACCTTCGAAAGTCTGGCATTTCCCTGATGAAAAGCCCTCTACCGAAGGACGAGTTCAGTTACAATATACCGGCATGGAAGTACTAAGGGCTTGGGCTCCGTACATTATCTTAGCCATACTGGTATTCTTGTGGGCTGATGATAAATTTATTGGATTTAAAAAGGTTCTGGTCGGTTGGGAAAAAGTTCTGGGCTTAACCTACCTACCATGGCCTGGCCTTCACAATCTTGTAGTTAAAGCAGCCCCGGTTGTAGCCAAAAATACCCCGTACGCCGCAAGCTACGGTGTTAACTTCCTGTCTGCTGCCGGAACGGCTATCTTCTTCTCAGGTATTCTCTCCCTGTTCATCATTCCTAATTATGGTGCCGGCAAGGCAACTGCCTGTTTTTTCCGCACCATTAAAGTTATGGTTCTCCCGATTTGCACCATTGCTATGATTCTTGGTTTAGCCTATATTATGAACTACTCAGGCATGAGTTCAACCTTAGGTCTGGCGTTCACCGCCACCGGCCCGGCCTTCCCCTTCTTCGCACCGATTCTTGGGTGGTTGGGTGTGTTCCTTACCGGTTCTGATACTTCCGCCAATGCATTATTTGGCTCGATGCAAAAGACAGCAGCCCAGCAACTTGGTCTTGATCAGAACCTTATTGTAGCATCCAACACCTCCGGCGGAGTTTGCGGCAAAATGATTTCTCCGCAAAGTATTTCTGTTGCTACCGCCGCTACCGGCCTGGTTGGTCAGGAATCAACCATATTCCGTTTCGCACTGCCTAATAGTATTGCCATGATTATTTTCATAGGCATTCTGACTTATCTCCAGGCAACCGTACTTCATTGGATGTTACCTTAATACCATACTCCTCTTTGCAGCAGGGGTGGCAGACTTAGTCTGCCACCCCTGCTGTTTTATAATCCAGATGGTGTTGCCGATCTGGATTGCTTTATTTATTCTACTTTTTAGTTAATATTTTCCCACCACTGAGAAAATCGTTGTTGTTGATTTGCAAGGTCTACCGGCTCTCCAATCAGGGGAGTAAGAAGCCTATACGCCTTATTCCTACTAGCATCAGTTATACGTTTGAATGGCTCATCCCAAGGATGATTGGCAATTGCGAACTTGCCTGCATGCCCCGGCAATAACGCCTTGGCGTTCAGTTCTTCAGCAGCTTGTACTACTTCTTCCGGCATCATGTGTATATATGGCCAACGTTGATCATACTGGCCGTTTTCCAGAATTACAAGATCAAAACCATGTAACATTTCTCCGATTTGTTTGAAATGCGGCCCATAGCCACCGTCACCACTAAAAAATATCCGTCGTTCCGGGGTTATTAACGCATACCCGCCCCACAAAGTTTTGTTAGGAGTTAGCATCCGCCCAGAAAAATGGCGTGCTGGCAATACATGAATAACAAAGTCATTTTCTAATTCTAATTTGGTAAACCAGTCTTCTTCATGTATTCGTTCTTTTTCAAATCCCCACTGTTCAAAATATGAACCTACGCCTAGCGTGCAGATTACATTTTTGATTTTCGGTTTTAAAGCAGTAACCGTGGGGTAATCCAAGTGGTCCCAATGATCGTGCGTGATAAGCAAATAATCGATTTCCGGCATATCGTCTGCTGTGTATTGATTTGTTCCCTCAAAAGCTTTATTTACGAAAGAAACAGGTGATGCATACGAACTTAATACCGGATCAATCAGAATTCTTTTGCCGCCAAGCTGCACAAAATAGGAAGAATGTCCAAGCCAAATCACTATATCCTTATTTTTGTCCAAGATCATCAAATCTGTCTTTATTGTAGGAATAGGCTCTGTCGGTGTTAACCGCTCTTTTTTGGTAAAAAGATATTTCAACATTGTAGAAGCCGAGCTACTGCCTTCAACAATTTTAGGGGTAACCATCAAGTTCTGAAATTGTCCATCCATATAATTAGGTGAACTTTGGATTCTTTCAAGGCGGGCACCTTCAGGCAATTCTCCAAACTTAGGATGCTGAAGATAAAAAACTATTCCAAGAGCTACTATACTAAGGCATAACAATATAACAAATAGCATTTTTCTTATCCTTTTTTTCATGCATTTCTCCATTTTTATGTTTCATATTGCTGATTTTATCCATTTGTGATTGCGGTAATACCGAAACATAATGGCGATTCTGACCTGCATAATTGTTTATTCACCAAAAAGTTTGGCCGCCAGTTTCATTTTACTCATAATATCCACACCAAATGGGCAATTCTTCATACACGCCCCACATTCTATACATTCATTTGCATGATGTTCCAACAAAGCATAATGATTCTTTACTGTCCCAGGAACAGCTTCTTGAATTAAAGCTAAATCTAAATACTTATTCACTAACGCAATATCTATCTTTTTTGAACAGGGCGCACAATGTCCACAATACATACAATGCCCGCTAAATGAACGCCTTGGTGCATTTGCAGAACTTCACTATAATCTTTTTCTTTGTTGCTTGCAGTAACATAGGCTGTTGCTGCAAGCACTTCATTTGTATTTTTAACTCCAACCATTACCGAAGCAACTGCCGGTCTGGTTAAACAGTAATGTAGGCATTGTATCGGAGTGAGCGCTTTTTCGAAGGGCGATTCTTTGTCACTTAACAGCACTCCAGCAGCATACCCTTTCATAACCGTTAAAGCGACACCTGAATTTTGGCAGGTTTGGTATAACTTATCACGCTTTCGATCAATACCTTCATAAATTCTGTTTTTAAAAGTACTCTCTTCAAAAAGTATGTCTACATCCTCACTGGCTGGCAACATATCATAAGCAGGATTGATGCTAAATAAAATGACATCAATCATGCCTATTTCTACTGCTCTAAAAGCAATATCCGGATTATGTGTTGATATTCCTAAAGACTTAATAATTCCTTTTCCTTTTAATTCGTTTGCATATTTGATTATTTCTCCATTAAAAATGTTATCAAAATCTTTTTGATCATCAACATAATGAATCATTCCTACATCAACATAATCTACCTGCATTCTAATTAAAAAGTCTTCAAATGCATTAACAACTTCATTGAAATCCCTGGTACGCCGATATTGTCCGTCATCCCAGGTAGAACATAAATGTCCTTCAATAACAAAACTGCTGCGAGGATATTTATTTAGCGCTTTGCCCACGTTGCTTCTGACTACCGGATTTGAATTATATATATCAAGAAAGTTAATTCCTTCATTGATTGCACAGTCTATAATTACCTCACACTCTGCATAACTTTTATTTTCAAATCCTCCGCCTCCAATACCAATGGCACTTACTTTAATCCCGATTCTTCCTAAAATCCGATATTCCAAATTAAACACCTCACAACGCATTTACCAACGTCGGTTTCGCAAAGTTTTAGTTATATTACCTGAAACTTTGTCCATTTTTCATTTGTATATCGGTATACGAAAATAATCGATTTGACAATCCAATCAATAAACATCGCTATCCACGTGCCAAACATTCCCATATCCCAATAAATACTTAACAGATAAGCCAATGCAATACGACAGAAAAGCATGGTTAACGTACCCACAATCATTGGATATTTTGCATCTCCTGACGCCCGAAAGGTCACTGGCAAGGTATAGGCAAGCGGCCATATGGCAACTGTAAATATGCCATGATACCAAACGATTTTTGTGGTCAATGCTGTTGCCGCCTCAGAAAGTCCATACACATGTAATATTGTGGGAAGCAACGCAAGCACCACTGCGCAGCTTACTACATGTGCCGCATACACAAACCCCATAACCTTTTTGGTATAATATTTAGCCTGCTCATAATCTCTTGCGCCGACACATCTTGATATAATTACAGTTAATCCAAGACCAATTGCCATACCGGGCAGCACTTGAAACATAACAATAGTACCAGACACCGCATTAGCGGCAATTGCTGCCGTACCAAACATTGCAACAAGACTGAGTACCATAATTCTCCCCAGATAGAACAAACCATTTTCCAGTCCATACGGAACACCAATGTCTAAAATTCTTTTAATCATTACCCAGTTAAATTTGTGTCTTAAACTTTTTTCTATATATAATGATTGTTTGGGGTTGAACGCCAATGCGATTATAATAACTGCAGACGCAACACGTGCTAGCAAGGTTGGTATCGCAACACCCTCAACACCAAAATGAAACCCATAAATAAGTATTGCATTGCCAAGCGCGTGCGCAATGTTCATATACAGCATGATCTTCATAGGCAGTTTAGAATTACCCATTGTACGAAATATCGCCGCTCCGGCATTATACAGTGCAAGAAACGGAATAGATAGTGCCGTAATCATCAGATAGATATTTGCATCCCTACGTACTTCATCCGTAATCTGCCCAAATAGGCCATTTAAGATAAGTGGTTTCGCCAGATAGATCATAACCATAATTATGATAGATACACCACCGGAAAACCATAGGAGTTGATTTGCAGCTTCTCTTGCTTCCTCTGCCTGCTTCCTACCCAAATATTGTCCTGCAATGACAGCTCCACCCGTAGACAAAGCAGCAAACAAACTAATGAGTAGTGCCATGACGAAATCTACCAATGATACTCCAGATACGGCTGATTCCCCTACATGGGCCACCATGATTGAGTCTGCCAAACCTACCAGGTATTCTAAGAACTGCTCGATGATAACTGGCAGAAATAATTTGAATAAATCCTGGTTCGAAAATAACTTATTTGTTGCCATAATTTTTTGCTTCAATCTTCTTCCTCCTGCTTATACACTTTTACCTATTTCATAGGCCTGTTTCATTGCAGGATGTTCTTTGATTTCTATTTTTTACGTTCATGATATAAAACTAAAACCTTGCCTAATACTTCAGAGGCATTATCTGCTTCCTTCTTGCCAACTTTATCAGCAAGGACGCTGATAATGCCATTCATTTGCTCCTCGGTTAACCCAGTATTAAACCCGAGGTTAAAATGAGCCTGCAGTTGTGAGTTGACCCCTTCCATACTAGCCAGCGCCGAAATTGTTGCAATCTCCCTACTCTGGAAATCTAAGATGTCACGCCCGAATATATCCCCAAACAAATGCCCTTTCAAGAATTGATCTATAGCTGGAGCGAATGTATAAATTGGTCCACGCACAGGTACTCCTACCAACTTAGTTTGGTTTTCGGTACCAAATTCGATGCTGCTTTTATCAGCCGGCAGGGGACTTGCCTCTCTGCCAATCTCATCGTGAATGCCTTTTGCTTGCCGCTCTTCCATAACACCCATAAAGGTGCTAATCCCGTTCAGGCTGCGAGGAAATCCCGTATAGGCATACATCTGCACAAGCACTTCTTTGACTTCATTAACTGTCAAACCGGCATCAAGGCCATCATTTAAAGCAGTTTTTAGCCTAGGCAAATCCCCTTTGGCAGTAAATGTCGCAATGGCAACTATTTGTTCTTGCCTTGCATGTAAGACTGGCCTTTCTTCTTGCATACTATTCGCCTCCGAAATGTTAGTAAAGTTAACTAGTGAGAAAATTACCCCTATTAGAAGTAAAATGTTTTTTTTGATCAATTTAACTACCACCTTTTCGTTTAAACTTTTCAACGGAATGTGTGATATTTTCCTGTTGTTTTCCCCTTAAATCTTCTCAGAAAATACAGCAGATAATAGGTCACACCAATATAGCAGCCAACAATTGAAAAATAGTCAAAGAGAAATCTCCACAGGGTCGGCTTCGCACCCCACCCCGCAAAAACATGTTGCATAAGAAGATTGGCTCCAATATTATTTACGAAAGATGCATAGACACCATAAGCAATAATGGCGACAGATACAATACGGCTTATAATGCTCCAACCGCGGCTTAAACTATCAATACGAAGCCAGTTCTTGAGCTTTGCTATAAGCATTTCCCAATGGAGCCCTAGATGTATTGCTATAAGGATAAGACTCGCATAGGCTGTTCCCTGATGCAGCTCGTGTAGGAAAAGACTGCGACTGCCGATGCCTAGCGGCGCAAACACGGTTTGTGAAATCAGCACACCAGTAACAAATACCGCGCCCATCGCAGCCAGCAAAAGCAAATTAAAAAACGTTAAGATTACACGCCCTAGACTCTGCCTGCCCTTGATGAAAACCTGATACCATCGCCGATTGAGTATATTATGAAAGATGAACAGTAAAGCAAGAACTACTGCAGCGATTTCATGAAATATATTTCCTGTAAAGCGGTAGTCCATAATTAATAGAACAAGCACCGTCATGACTAAATTAAGTATATTTCTAATCAAGGCATTCCCCTATCTTTCTCGTTCAGTTATTTGTCATATGTTATTCACCAAACCCTACTTTACTAAGCCATGCCAATATTTCTTTTTGCTCGTACTTATTACTTCCACTCAGTACAAGTTCATCTAGAACCTGGGACTTAGGTGCAAGTTTTTTAATATCCTCCAGACTATGCCCTGCTCCATAGCCGCCATGTGTGCAGAATGGAATGATCGTCTTGCCTGCAAGCTCAGATTCAGACAGGAACGTAGCAACCGGTGGGGCAATTGTATACCACCAGATCGGTGTACCGACAAATATCACCTCATAAGATGAGAGATTATCTACCTTCTTCTTAAGCGGTGGCTTGTAGCCTGACTCGACTTCCTTTTTCCCTTGATTTACTACTGTATCATAGTCTGTGGAATACGGTGTAACAGGCTGAATCTCAAATATATCACCATCAACGCTCTGCCGAATCTGCTCAGCGAGCGCGCGCGTATTGCCTGTATAAGAATAATAAACCACCAACGCTTTTTTGTTCTGGTTATTATTCAGCGTCTTTTCACCTCCCTTTGAGGATACGACTGCCGCCTGCTGTGACTCCTTCGAAGGTTCCGGCACCCCTGAAGTCTTGTTATGCATAATTCCTATAGTTGCAAATGCAATGATTGCGAGCATAACACACGCTAGTACAATATACTTTATTCTCATTAGTACGTCCTCCAAATTCGGTTTATTAATTACTACTTTTCTGCAAAGGGGATGCAGTGCTTACAATATTCGCCAGCACTGCATCCCCTCTATTGCTATCAGCATCAATAAAGGACTATTTTAACTTACTGTACTCATCATCGCTAACAGGTTCCAACCATTCTGCAGGCCCTGCCTGACTATTGGTTTCAACAGAAAGGTGTACGAACCAACTGTCTTTAGCAGCACCATGCCAGTGTTTCGCATTTGCCGGAATCTTTACAACATCGCCATCCTTGAGTTCACGCGCCTCTTTTCCTTCTTCCTGATACCAGCCTCTGCCGCCTGTTACCAAGAGGATTTGTCCGCCTGGATGCTTATGCCAATTATTGCGACAGCCAGGCTCGAACGTTACGTTTCCGATGGGACAGTTGAACTCTTTGTCACCAGGCACTAACATCTCAAGATATGCCTGGCCGATAAAGAATTTATTATATGGCTCTGGCATCTTGTTACCTTTGGGAAAAACTACGCTATTACTAAAATCACTCATTTGAATCTCTCCTTTTGCCTTGATACGTGTTACAGCTTTACCCCCTTCGTTTAGTTTACACCAATATTTTTCAGCCAAGCTTCCACTTCGGAAGCCTTCGCTGCATTGCCATATACCGAGAGAAGTGACAGTACCCTTGAATCAGGACAAAATGTCTTGACCGTGTCTTCAATGTTGCCGGAGCCGCCCCCGCCATGGGTACAGAACGGAACAACACTCTTGCCTGTAAGATTATAATTTTCCAGGAAAGTGGCAATCGGCGGTGCGATAGTACTCCACCAATTTGGCGTGCCGACAAAGACTGTATCATAAGACGAGAGATCCTTTACTTCGGTCTTGAGTACTGGGCGGAAGCCTGCCTGGATTTCTTTCTTCGCCTGCTCCACGACTGTGCTATAGTCGCCGGGATAGGCTTTCTCCGGTAAAAGCTCGCAAATTGCCCCACCTGTCGCCTCCTTGATCAGCTTTGCCAACTTACCCGTGTTCCCAGAATGTGAATAATAGACAATCAAAACATTTTTACTCATCTAGAAAAACCCCTTTCATTCATTTACAGCTTCGATCCGGACTGTAAAATCGCCATTCATTTTTGCCATTGCTTCAAGACCGGACGTGAAACGGCCTATCGGAACCAGCCCTTTGGAATAGCCAAAGTTATGGTAATAGATCGCCAGATTGCCCCATGGAGCGAATAGGGCCAAATCACCAGCTAAAGGCGCATATCCTTCTGGCGCCTTTTCCGTAGATAGGCTGCGCGGTAGATAACCAATCTTCTCGGTATTGTTGAAGTCTTTCAGACTCAGTGTGAGCGGCAGCATGGACACAAGATCGCGACTTGTCGGATTGTCATACAGTTCTGCAACCGCTTCGCCACCACCAAAGCTTAGCTTAATTTGGGTGGTTCGAGACGATCTCGATGCATCAGAGATATGGCCTTTGTTATCAGCCGATTGAACACCGCCAGAGCTTTCCTTACCGGGACTATTTTTCGCCGCTTCTGTGCCACAGCCTACCAATATAATTGAGAATCCGATCAGCAAGGCAACAAATACTGACAATCTTTTCATTGATATGACCTCACAAGTTTTAGATTTGGTCTATTTAAAGGTTATCACCTTGAGTTAACTCAAAGTCAATAGTTTTTTTGCCTTATATAAAAATATAAAAATTTCTTTTGATGCCTATTTATAGGGCTTGACCTTGAGTTAGCTCCAAGTGCTATGCTAGTTTCACTAGGAACTAGGGGGAATCGTCATGAATCGTCGTGTTTTTATCAAAACTATGGGTGCCGGAGCTGTAGGCTTCCTGCTCGGCGGCTGCGATTTCAAAGCGCCCTTATCGTCTGTTACTTCAGATAGCACATTAGCTGTCGATAAAAATGGCCCAACCTTCTCGGGTAAAATCGAATATCGTACCATGCCGCGAATCAGCGAAAAAATTAGCACCATCGGCCTAGGCGCAAGTGCTCTCCAGGAGTCATCTGCATCTCAAATCGAAAAAATGATTGTGTATTCTTCAGAACAAGGAATTAACCTTATTGATACCGTCATGTCGCAATTCGGACCAGCGGAAGCTATTGGTCGGGCATTAAAAGGACGGCGCGACAAAATTATGACTCAACTGCATATCGGCGTCACTTACCCAAGCCAGACCTACACAAGAACCCGAGACTTAAAACAAGTACAGCAGGGCTTCGAACAACAGCTTAAAGGCTTTGGCACAGATTACAGTGATATCGGACTTATTCATTACGTTGACGAGCCTGAAGATTTCGAGAAGGTAATTTCCGCTGGCATTTTAGACTACGCTCAGAAACTTAAAAGAGACGGAACCATCCGCTATCTCGGCTTTTCTTCGCATTCAGCGGACATCGCCCACCGATTTCTCGCAACCGGCGTTATTGATATCTTTATGTTTAGCCTCAATCCAGCCTATGATTTTGTTCCGGTTGAGGGCAAACTGAAGCTGTCTGAAGAGCGGCGACGGCTCTATCAGGAAGCGGAAAAGCGCGGCGCTGCTATCACCGTCATGAAGGCTTACGGCGGCGGACGTCTTTTAAGTGATGCCTCCTCGCCATTTGGGCGCGCTATGTCTGTACCGCAATGCATCCAGTACGCCCTGGACCGTCCGGGTGTTATCTCCTGTCTGCCCGGCGTTCGCAATATGGACGACCTTACAGCGGTGCTTGCCTATTATAATTCCACTAAGGAAGAGCGCGACTACTCCTTTATAGCAAGTGCACAGCATCAGGACATGAACGGTGTCTGCATTTACTGCAACCACTGTCAACCTTGTCCTTATGGCATCGATATTGGTGCTGTCAACAAGTATCTTGACCTTGCCAAATCTGGCGACGAGCTTGCTAAAGATCATTACCTCAAATTAAGGCGGACAGCTAGAGACTGCTCATACTGCGGCGAATGCGTGCCTCGCTGCCCATTCCACGTAGATATACGCAACCGCATGCGCGAAGCCAATCAATTCTTTGGTCGCTAAACTTAAGTCGAACTTCAATTAAATCCAAAATCCCGGATATATCAAGTTCATAAAGAAAAAATATTTATAAACCTATTGACTTCGAGTTAACTCCAGGCTGTAAGATGAAATGGATATTTTAAAAATGCTTTAACTTAGAAAGGGGAATACATACATGTCCAGCAAAGTATATTTTGTAAACCTTAGAGCGAGAACAGACAAAAGCAATAAAATCAGCAAAATTAGAAGTTTATTTGATCGAGCCGGTTTTAATGAATTCATCCAAAAGGATGCCCTTACAGCTATAAAGCTAACCTTCGGCGAACGCGGCAGTGACGGCTTTATTAACCCGGTTTTTGTACGGCAAGTGGTAGATAAAATAAAAGAAAATGGTGCAAAACCTTTTTTAACCGATACGAACACACTGTATTCGGGAAGCCGACATAACTCGGTTGATCATTTACTGACCGCACTAGAGCATGGTTTTGACTATACGGTTACAGGCGCTCCCATTATCATAGCTGATGGATTGCGCAGTGAAAGCATAACTGAAGTGCAGATTGATAAAAAACACTTTAGTAAGGTAAAGCTGGCTACAGACCTTGTCAGTGCCAACAGCATGATTGTATTATCTCACTTTAAGGGCCATGAGATGGCTGGCTTTGGCGGCGCTATCAAAAATCTGGCGATGGGCGGAGCACCGGCGCTTGGAAAAAAAGAACAGCATGCTCTTAAGATTGTAGTTGATCAAGAGAAATGCGTTGGCTGTTCAAAATGCAGTGCCGTCTGTCCGGAAACGGCCATTAGCATGAGTGAAAAGAAGGCCAATATTTCCCCAGATGCCTGTATTGGCTGCGGTGAGTGTTTAACTGTTTGTCCGGTAAAGGCCAATGGAATGGACTGGGCAACAGATCTGGCTGCTTTCCTTGAACGCATGACAGAGTACGGCTATGGGGTTCATAAGACCCATGAGACACGCATTGGCTATATAAACTTTTTACTCAATATCACCCCTGACTGTGACTGTGCATCATGGAGCGATGCACCGATTGTTCCAGATATCGGCTTTTTGGCCTCCATCGATCCAATAGCTATTGATCAGGCAAGTTATGACCTAGTCAATAAACAGACTGGCTTCTCTCATTCTTTCCTTTCTTCCAATCTGGAAGCTGGGGCAGATAAGTTTCAGGGGTTGCGTCCTTACATAGACGGCACTATTCAAATGCGACATGGAGAAGAAATTGGCATGGGCAGCCGCGATTATGAATTAATTACCCTGTAATAATTGAAAAAACCACGTCTTACATTTATATGAATTGTAAGACGTGGTTTTTGTATTGTTTTAGCAAGCAATCAGAATCCAACACACACATTAAATTTCGATTAGATTATATTTCCGGCTGCCCATGCCAAGCGTTTCCATATATTCAAGCTGATGCAATCCGCCACGAGATTCAATGCGTTCAGCAATATCATGGCGCTCATTAGCAGGCAGCTGATAAATCATGTCAATACCAGCTTGATCAACTGCAAGAATATCTGTTGAGCCAAGAATACCTATATCATTACAAGTCGGCTTTGCGGCGCTAGCCCCGGCACAGTCACAGTCAACAGAAATATTTTTCAAAACATCGATATAAGCGATGTGGCTTTTAAAGTGCTCAGTAATAGCCTTGCCGGATTCCACCATCCGTTCTAGAAATCCTTTACCTAGCGGCCAGCCTTCCCCGTGAATCATTCTCTTGCCTACCTTGCCTGAAGCAAAACCGATACCGATGTTCTTTAACGAACCACCAAAACCGCCCATTGCATGACCCTTAAAATGCGTATAAACCAAAACCGAATCATATTTGAGCACATTTTTCCCTATCGCAATTTCCTGCAGATGGATTCCTGGTTCAAAAGGAAATGTTCCTCCGAAATTATCCATTTGTTTATCAAGAAATTCTTTCATGCCTGGTACCGGCAACATAACATCACCATCCGCATCCAGGATATCGACGGGACAAAAGTCAAAACCATTGATTTTAATTGTTTCTCGATGCGTCTTGGTTTCCCGGCGCGGACTTTTATAAAGCACATTGCATTCAACAATCGAACTGTGTGGAATTCTCTTCTGCAAGCTTTTAATGTACTCAATAGGTAGGAGATTCGGGCCGTGCGGCTCGCCGGTATGCAGCTTTATCCCGACTTTACCGGTAATCCCCTGGTTAATCTTCTCATAAATTTTTTGTATGCCCTCCGGACTTAAATCCCGTGTAAAATACACATTGGGCTTGCTTGGATCATACTGCGAAGTTGCGTGTAATCCGTCCCAAGTCGCACGATTGGAGTTGCTTTCCGCATGTGCAACCAGCTGACTTAATGTCGGAATTGCAGCCATCGCTGCCACCGTACCGCCGGCAAACTTCAGAAAACTTCGCCTCGAAACTTCTTTTGTTTTTTCCTCTTTTTGCTCATCATCTTTTTCCACTTTTTCTCATTACTCCTTTTTGCTAAGACTTATCAAACTCATCGTAGTTTTCAATTTTATAAACCAATCGTTCTTTAGTTGCTTGTAATTTTGCAATACGATCATCTAATCGTTTTAATTCTTCCCTTAAAAGATCCTTCCTTGCCTCTTTGGTTTTACTTCCCTGTTGATAAAGCTGGACATATTCAACAAGGACTTCTACCGGAATACCTGCATTTCGCATACAGTGAATAAATTCAACCCAGCCACAGCTGTAATCGTCATAATCGCGAATTCCATTTGGTTTACGCGGAACCGGCGGAATCAGGCCGACTCGTTCATAGTAGCGCAATGCGTCCTGTGTCAAGCCGTATTTTTCACTGACCTCTGAAATTACCATTTGGTTTACTCCTTCATTTTCTGTATTTTTACCCCAAACAAAACTCACTTACATTATTTTTCTAAATCACAAAAGTTCTTCTTTCAATTAACGTGAATTATAGCTTTATACTGAAAGAATATCACCTTGTCTTAGCTCCAAGTCAAGTGTTTTTTTATTACTGTAGAATATTGCTACAGCCTGCAAAACATAATCGCCGTGGTTAGCACATCAATAACACTTAATAAAAGGAGACTAGAATTCTTTTAACCGCATTCTGTCTTTTGAGTGAAAGCAATTGAAACACTTATAAATCGTAGAATCAAAAAAAATTAAAAAGCCTATTGACTTGGTGTTAACACCAGATGATAGATTTAAACTGTTAAAACAATTTGACATACTGTCGACTTAATGAGAGGAGGAATAAAGAATGTAGCAAACTGCATTTTACGGAAATTCGCAAATATATACGCAAAAAACAACATGCAAACAACCATAGAAAGAGGTTTAAAATGAACATACAATCTATTATCACTCGTAGTTTCCACATGCTCACAGCGATGGCACTGGGCTTAGTTTTATCCACTACCGGCGTTGGCGTTGCATCTGCGGCAGATATGTCCAATGGAGCCGACAACTTTTACAAGAGCGACAAAGTAACCATGCAGAAGGTTACGTTTAAAAATCAATACAACATGAAGGTTACAGGGAATCTTTTTATTCCTAAAGGTTTGAATCAGAACGCCAAAAACCCTGCGATCATTGTCGGGCATCCTATGGGCGCCGTAAAAGAACAAAGTGCGAATCTGTATGCCACGAAAATGGCTGAACAGGGATTCGTTACTTTGTCCTTGGATCTGTCTTTCTGGGGCGAGAGTGAGGGACAGCCTCGCAACGCTGTTTCGCCGGATATCTATGCCGAGGATTTCAGTGCTGCAGTAGATTTTCTGGGCACCCGTCCGTTTGTTGACAAAGATCGAATTGGTGCTATCGGAATTTGTGGCAGCGGCAGCTTTGTCATCAGCGCAGCCAAGATCGACCCGCGCATGAAGGCCATTGCAACAGTCAGTATGTATGATATGGGCGCAGCTAACCGTAATGCACTCAAGCATTCACTGACCCTTGAGCAACGGAAACAAATCATCGCAGAAGCAGCCGAGCAACGCTATGTGGAATTCACTGGCGGTGAAACCAAATACACCAGTGGGACAGTGCATGAGTTGACGGAAGACACTCACCCCATCCAGCGTGAGTTTTTCGAATTCTACCGCACTCCAAGGGGTGAATTCACGCCTAAAGGTTCATCGCCAAATCTAACGACGCACCCGTCACTTACCAGCAGTATCAAATTTATGAACTTCTACCCGTTCAATGACATAGATACGATTTCTCCTCGTCCTATGCTTTTCATCGCCGGTGAGAACGCTCATTCCCGAGAGTTCAGCGAAGACGCCTACAAGCTGGCAGCCGAACCGAAGGAACTCTACATTGTTCCAGGCGCAGGTCATGTGGATCTGTACGATCGGGTTAATCTTATCCCCTTTGACAAGCTCACATCCTTCTTTTCTAAGCATCTGAAATAACGTCCCTTTGCTTCTTTCTTGGGACAATTACCTTTAAAGAAATTGCATGCATAAACAATCCTAACAGCGGGAATCCTATTATCCAAATGATTTTGGAGGTGACGGGTATGGGCGATAAGAAACCAGGTCGCGGACCTAAGAAAAGCAACAAACAATCGTCATTAGCCAGTTCCCAGGACAGCACTGCAAAAAAGTAATCTACAACTACTAAAAATACTCCCAGCATTACTGCTTGGGAGTATTTTTATAGGTAAGGGCTACCTTGTGATGCGGCCCCGCCCAAGGTATATCTAATAAATTTGATGAACACAGCCAGCGGGACGATTCAGGCAGCACATCACCAGCCAGCCACTCGCATTGATAAAAGGCTATATCCCATTTACGATGACTGAACGTGTGTACGCAATGATAAACACACTCTTTAACCTGTACCTTTTGGTGGAAGGTACGGTACAACTCTGCTTTTAACCGTTCAATAGCATTATCTCCTTCAGCCAATTCAGCCGTAGGAAATTCCCACATTGCTGCCAACAAGCCTGTTGCCGGCCGTTGATGCACCAGATAGTTCCCGTCTTTTACGACTAACCCGGCCGCCAGCTTCACTAGCTTTTGCTCTTTCTTCGCAGGCCGCACAGGCAGCGTATTTTGCACTTCGCGCGCATAGGCTTCACATAAATTAATCAGCGGACAAAGCTCACAGCGCGGCTGACGGGGAATACACACCATAGCCCCTAAATCCATTAAGGCCTGATTAAAATCACCCGGATATTGTTTGGACATATACTCACGAACCAGGCTCTTTACCTGCCGTTTGGTTGTCTGTTTAGTAATATCTTCTTCCAAACAAAACAACCGGCTAAAAACTCTAAGAACATTGCCGTCAATAGCTGGCACCGGCCGGTCATACGCAATACTGGCAATCGCGCCTGCCGTATATTCGCCCACACCAGGCAGGCTTTGTATAACAGCAGGATCATCTGGTACTTTTCCACCATATTCCGCACAAACTTCTCTAACACCGGCCAACAAGTTGCGCGCCCGGCTGTAGTAACCTAATCCCTGCCAATAGGTAAGCACCTCCTGTTCTGAGGCTTCGGCCAAATCTGCCGGGGTAGGAAATCGTTCCATCCAACGCGTATAATAGTTTTTCACAGCTTCAACCCGTGTCTGCTGAAGCATAATTTCCGAAACCCAAATCTTATAGGCATCTTTATCTGCACGCCAAGGCAAATCCCTAGAACGTTGATAATACCAATCAAGCAATTGTGTCGCCAGTGTCATCTTATTCACCCTTAATTTCCCATAAAAATTATTAATAAATAACTGTAATTATTTTTATTATACCGCAAAATAGCCTGCTTGACCAAATTTGCCAAACCAATCGTTTTCATTTATATTTAATTCATACTTATTGACCAGTTATGAAAGAAGGTTGCTGCTATGAAGTCCTTTCAAAGCCATAAAATTCTCCCTGAACATGCCGGTCTGACAGTTGAGAACTATCTTAAACAAGTTCTTCAGCAATCTGGTCGCAAATTACAAAAATTAACCCGCCAAAAGGGTCTCTTTTTGAATGGCAAACCGGTTTATCTGCAAAGACAGCTAAAGGCAAACGACACGTTACGCGTCCTGGTTTTAGAAGATGCAGACTATGGAGTTCAGCCGGAACCAGGCAATATTGAAATTCTTTATGATGATGACTATTTGCTTGTCGTAAATAAACCACCCTACCAGCTTGTTCATCCTACCGGCCAAACAACGAGCGGAACTTTGGCCAATCATCTAGCTTATCATTTAGCCAATCGTGCCATAATCAGTACAATTCGCCCCATTCACCGCCTGGACAGGGATACCTCTGGTTGTGTGATTTTTGCCAAAAATGCCAGTAGCCAAACACTACTGGAACAACAACTGAAAGACCGCACACTCAAACGCGGTTACCTAGCCGCTGTCAACGGTCACATACAGCCTCCCTCAGGCACGATAAATGCCCCCATCGGACCACATGCAAAGCTTCCCAACCGGCGCGCCGTAAGTCCGCAAGGTGAACCGGCAATTACCCATTATCATACCATCACCAAATTTGCAGATATGTCATTGCTCGAACTTACACTAGATACTGGCCGTACTCACCAAATCCGGGTACACTTGTCACATCTTGGGCATCCGATCTTTGGCGACAAAATGTATGGAACACGTTCACCACTTATCTCCCGTCAGGCACTACATGCCTCCACTGTGAGTTTTGAACACCTAGTAAGTAAAGAACTAATAACGGTTACTGCTCCTTTGCCTGCCGACTTTAAACGCCTAATTGACAGTTGCAACCAACCATTACGTGAGTAAACAGCAAAATTCTACCCTATTTTAGCAAATTTTCCGACAGGTAATTACCCTCCAATGTGAAACTGCTAGTACAGTAGTATATAGCCTATTGAGACAATATAGGAGGGGTTTACGTGAATAAGATCATGATTTCTCCAGGCCGTTATGTCCAAGGTGCCGGAGCACTTGGCGACATCGGCAAACATGTTGCCGGCCTGGGAACCAAAGCCTTAGTTCTTGGCGGCCAACGCGGCCTTGACGCCATCCAAAACCTGCTGGAAACCAGTTTCAAAGAACATAATGTCAGCTATATTATCGAGCCCTTTGGCGGCGAATGCTCACGCCCCGAAATTGACCGGATAGTAGCCAATGTCAAACAGAATGACATTACTATTATTGTTGGTGTCGGCGGCGGCAAAGCGCTTGATACCGCTAAAGCGGTTGCCCATTCAGCCAAAATCCCGGTTGCCATTGTTCCGACAATTGCCGCAACCGATGCCCCCTGCAGCGCCTTATCAGTTATTTACACCCCGGAAGGAGTTTTCGAATCCTATTTGGTATTGCCCAAAAATCCTGATTTGGTACTTGTCGATACTGCTATTATTGCCCAGGCTCCTGCCCGCCTGTTTGTATCAGGAATGGGTGACGCACTGGCTACCTGGTTTGAGGCCGATGCCTGCGCTAAAGCCTTTGCCAGCAATCTCCCTGGTGGATTATCTACATCTGCAGCTTTGAGTCTGGCCAAACTATGTTACGATATTTTAATCGAATATGGATTATATGCCAAATTAGCGCTGGAACAAGGTGTCGCTACTGAAGCCGTGGAAAAAGTAGTCGAAGCAAATACCCTATTAAGCGGACTTGGCTTTGAAAGCTCAGGCCTCGCAGCTGCCCATGCTGTCCATAATGGTTTGACAGTACTGCCGGAAACCCATCATGCCTACCATGGCGAAAAAGTATCCTTCGGCACACTTGTGCAACTCGTTCTGGAAAATCGCTCATCCGGTGAACTGGAGGAAGTACTTTACTTCTGCAAATCGGTTGGCCTGCCCATTACCCTTAAAGAAATCGGCGTGACCACTGTAACCCCGGAAAAAATCCGCCAAGTAGCCGCAGCAACTTGCGCTCCTGGCGAAACCATCCATAACCAGCCTTTTAGTGTTACCCCAGATAGTGTTTATGCCGCCATTTTTGCCGCCGATGCCATTGGCAATGCTTATCTAAAACAGAATTAACAACAATCTCATATAAATACAAAAGCATTATTTGTCTTTATCAATAGACAAATAATGCTTTTACTTTTTATTCTAGATTGCCAAAATTATTCTGCGGCTTTATAGTAGAATTAATCCATGCCACGAAAGTACGAGGTATTTTTATGCTACCTGCCTATCGCACAGTCAAACAAGCTGGTGAGGCTAAATTAGAAATAAACAAATCCCTATTTCTTGCTTTTGTCAGCCCTGTCACAACCGAAGAAGACGCCATAGCATTTATTAAGAATATAAAAAACCACCATAAGGAAGCCACTCACAATTGCTCTGCCTATATCATCGGGCAACATGGCCAAATCCAGAAAGCCGACGATGATGGTGAACCTGGCGGCACTGCCGGCAGACCAATATTAGAAGTTCTAAACAAGTCTGATGTTAGAGATGCCGTCATTGTCGTCACCCGCTACTTTGGCGGCATTAAACTGGGAGCCGGCGGTCTCATCCGCGCTTACACCAAAGCCGCTGTCGACGGCCTTGACGCTGCAAGCATTGTTGAAAAACAGCTGCATACCTGTCTAACAGCAGAGTTTCCTTACCATTTGCTCGGAACAATAGAAAACCAATTGCGCCTTCATCACTATCAGATTGAAAACAAAGAATTCAGTCAGGCAGTCACACTAACTGTATTAGCCCGCAAGGGTGATGAAGACAGCTTACGTCAACTGCTTGCTGATTGTACGGCTGCTCAGGCTATCGTAAAAGAAATTGGCGAAATATATGTAGCAACAAGCTAATTAAAAATAGTGAACTCTGGTAAGTATATGCTAACAAATACAATCCTGTTCCCGATCACTATCATAACCTGAGATAACCACTTCTATCTCACCAGTATGTGGCTCAAACATAAGTCCATGAATTGGAACATCGTTAGGAATAAGCGGGTTAGTCCTTATTTGCCAGACAACGTTTTCTACGTTTTCCACCGGGTGGTGAAATCCATCCAGCCAGGTTTCCAAATCTTTTTCAATCATTTTTATCGCTCCGGGACAAATCCCTCTGTCAAGCATCTTGGCAATCATGCCCGAGGCTGTAGCATGAGCAATTCCGCAATCATAATGACCAATAACCATAATTTCTTTTACGTCCAGTTCAAAAATAGCCACAAGCAAACTGCGAATGGAAGAATGAAACAGGCCGGTAATGGTATTACCGGCATTTTTGATCACCTTAGCAGCACCACGTTCAATCCCCAGTGCCGGCTCAAGGAAATCTACCAAACGAGTATCCATACAAGTAAAAATTGCAAGATTTTTCGTTGGGATCTTGCTAATTGCTGCTTGATATTCTTGCCTTTCTGCCGCCCGTTTTTCTAAAAACTTTTTATTGGCTTGTATTACTTGTTCTAGTACTCGCATTTCTTTCAGCCTCACAATACTTTATACTTGAAACACCTTCATGCTTAACAGACTAAGTTCTTTGTTGGTCAACGATTATCCTTCCGGGCAAAGTGTTCTGCTTTTCTACGTACTTCCTCATCAGACATAGGCTTATTCTCCTGTTCATTCTTAATTTCGTGCTCAATGCCAAACTTGTCTACTCCTGGTTTGGGTTCAGGCATATTATCACCTCCACTACTAGTCTTAACTGATTATAAAATTTAAACCCCTGACGAAAACTGTCAGGGGTTATCTGTGCATGGTGTTATCCTATGCGCTTTTTCTCAATTTTACTGTTTCGCAATTTCTCGTTTCTTTCCGAGGACACCTTCACGAAATTAGTATGCCCCATTTGGTTGCATGCTATACATAGTTGTTAAATTCTTGTATCGGATATATCTCCAACCAAGCAGCTTAACGCAAAAATCTTATTGTAATGTCCGGCAAATAGCTAAGCAACGCACTCCGCAAATCATCGGCAATCGAGGTATCAGTAACAACCTTCTCAATGACACGCTTTTCTAGTACACCATACGGTTTCACCATTCCCAAAAACGGGTGGTTTACTCCGGAGTCAAGTTTGCCAGTATCCACGCTTTCAATATGAATGCCGGCAAGATGAAAGGTATATTCTCCGACAACCTGTCCATTCTCGGTTACCTGGAGTCCTACCATACTCTTGCGCCCCTCAAAAATAGTATTGGCAAACGAGTATACATATGGATGTTTGTCTTTTACGATATCCAGTACTTTTTCACGAAAAGGCACCAATTGTTCCACAATAAGCTTATCTACATCTGTCATACTGTTACCTCCCGCATATATTCAAATGTAGTATACCCTAATCGTCAAACATCATGAATACTTTAAAGAGGCCTACTTATCAGATTAATGGCTGCTTTGGTATAGGCAGGCAGATGGTACTTGCCCTGCCTCTAACGGAGCAACAACACAGCTTGCTGCAAAAACATTCCCGCTTTTCAATACAAACTTAGTTTCATTAGGTATCAGCATCAATTGGTTTGCACCAAGCTGCTTCTCTATCTGTGTATAGGGAAAAAACAAGGTAACCTCTCCGCTTGCCACATAAATCACATTATAATTATTTTCTTCTATGTCAGCGTTAGTCATTCCACAAAAATTTTTGATACAACTTACACACAAACTTGGACAATCTATACATTTTTTAAGATTTATATGTACTGATGAATTAGCATTAAGCGGTCCTAAACAGGCATCTTTCTCCTGATTGATGGAATTCGCAGCCAATGTACTCACAATTAAATATACCTCCATAAATTACTATATATTTATAAATATATCACATATTAGGACAATAGTCCTGATAAATTGCTACTTTTATATCAATTTTTGTAAAAAAACTTAATTGTTTTTTAACAAAAAAAATACTCTTCAACAGATAGTCGTAATTCTTCCTATCTGTTGAAGAGCATATTTTTGTCTACTATCCTATAAGGAAACTTACTCCAAATGGCGTTTTAACGCCACCTGAAAAAAGCCGACTCATGGCTTATATATATTTAATTTGATTTTCATAAGCATGTAATGCATTTACGGTAGCAGCATCAGTTGTCTGGTCACTTGTGTCGTTTACGCTGCTTGTACTACTGCTGCTTAGCCCACTTATACTACTTGTCCCGGTCAGAGAATCAGTTTTCAGGACTTTACAGACCCCACAGCCAACACAGGTTTCATTACCCTGCGGACAGGATGTTGTACTAGATGTTCCACCAGATGACCCGCTGCCTGAGGTTCCAGACACGGCACCACTTGCTGCGCTTGCAGATGCACTGGCACTTATTCCTTCAGCACTTAATTCAACAGTATCCTCGCCGGAAGTGCTGGATATGGTTGTTGAAGTGCTTTGCGTTCCTGTTGTACTGGAATTTGTCGAATACAGAGACTGATATAGGCTTGCTGTTGAAGAAACAGATGAAACTGACATGTGTATTGTTTCCCTCCTTTTGGTGATTTGTTATAATTATCGAATGCATTTATTTTGATTATATTTGAAATAAAATTATTGTTAGCACACTCTCCCTAGCATCTTAGCAGGAATACGCTTGTTATTTGCAGTATATTTACACTATTCTTTAAACTTCAACAAATCCCGTCATACAGGAGGTCACTTGAATGGCACAAATTGATCCTGATATCAATCTGCATGATTTAACCATGTTGGTACTTAATAAATCAGAATTTGCGAATATTGATTCAGAGCCTTTAGCTAACGAAGTCGTCAAAAAGTACCTTGAGATAAGACGTATTGTTTTAAAAACATTACAAGAACACACCAATTATGGTGAATGGATTTAAACTGACCTAAACACCGCATTTCGAACACCTTCGGGTACCATCCCTGCCTTTTTGTCAGACAATCCGGCCTAAAGGAGTGATATTCGATAATACCGAGCATTTTCGAAGCAGATCCAATTTGACTGGCAATTACTTTTTTTGCTATACTTATTGTAAGCTGTTATAATATTTCAGTTCAGTTAGCTGCTAGTTCTATGGCGCAAAAACCAAAAATATCACTACCTTGAATAAATAATCAAGGCAACACTTTGCGTACAAGGAAGTCGCGGTTTTATAATCGGGGCTTTTTATTTTTATACTATACTAAATAAAAAAGGAATGATAAAAATCGATAAAAGGTAGGTGAATAATTATGATTAGTACAGCCGTATCGGTTGCTCTGTTTGTTTTTGCTATTTTATTGCTTGATTTCAGATATTAGCTTGCTATATACAAGTCTTGGTTCTCTGCCAAGGCTTTTTTTATTTTTACCTGTTGGCTGTCAATCGCTCTTATCTGGGTGCGTGTGCCTCTTTAAAATCCCGGAAGCTTGATTGCTGGGACAGTAACAACCTTAGGCTCGCGAATAACCATATCAATATGGCAGTTACATTGGTTTTTTCCCAAATTATAACTGTCGCCAAGCGCAAAATGCACAGTACCTGCGGCTTTTTCATCCACCGAAATATTATGCCTAATTTGACGGCAAGCCGGATTAAACCCCAGGGCGAACTCACCAATCATGGTAATGTCTGTGCCAAAAAGAGCAATATATTTTTGAAACTCTGGCGGACATTCCATTAGCCGCCCCTGCTCAAATACCAACCGCTGCGGCTGAGTTGGCAGCCAGGAGCGCGTTACTGTTCCGTCAACCACCAGCACGCCGCTGAAGGTTTCTTCAATTGGGCAGGTATATATTTCTCCGTCAGGCAGTTGCGCCAAATGCTCGCGGCTACAGATCCCGTCGGCTGCAATCCACTTCCTGCCGGTAACCTCAAAAGAAATATCAGTCCCCAAAGCTGAGGTAATATGAAAGCGTTCAATACCTTCGAGTTGTTTTTTGATTTGAGCCAGTTGCTGTGCCAGCTCCTGATAGATGGTCTCTCCCCAGAAACCATCTGCCAAATAGTCTTTTGTCCAATCAAACAAGCTCAGTATCTGCCAGCCCTGCCGGCGCATAGCCATACGTGCGGCTTTGCATATTTCATAGCCGGGAGTATCTGGTTCATATACCTCGATGACATGGCTTACCTGTTCACCCCAAGCCTGCTCCGTAACCTTTGTCGCCATACTATCAACCACATAGGTTGTAAACGGCAGAAGCTGCGCAATAGCCTGTGCCAACTCCCGATTTGATTGATAACATACGGCAACCTCTTTGACCGGTCCTGCCCCAGTCAGTGAATGATATAAATTCTGTCGCAAGAAATTCATCCTAGCATCCTCCACAACTTTGTCTGAACTAAGAAAGCGCTCGCCACAAGGAACGAGCGCTGACTTTTTTTACCCTAACAGAAAGTAAACTTTCTTAAAAACAGGATAAGAGCAACATCGGCTTGCGCCGTCGCTAAAAACTCGGCGCAAGCCGCGTTTTCTTTACTTTTCCAGACTGATACCGTAGTATGGCATATCACTCCAGCCATTCCAAGCCACTTTGAAATTCTTGACTTTAGGCTGCACCACAAATAAATGTTCCAGCGAATAGAGCGGTACCCAGGCAGCATCATTGTTTACAATCTGATTTTCCACTTCCTGATACAGTTTATAGCGCTCGGCCGGGTTAATCATTTTTCGAGCTTGTTCCAGTTTTTCTGCTACTGCTTCATTTTTATAGTTGAAGGAACGCATTGCCGCATTGCGTGGCGCAAAGAAAGTGTAGATGAAATTGTCCGGATCATTATAGTCAGCTGACCATTCCTCCAGATACATAGGCAACTGGCCTTGCTTTCTGGTAGATAACAAAGACGCTCTGTCCATTTGCTTAATTTCCACTGTTATGCCAACCTGTTTGAGCATGGCCTGCACTGCTTCGTTGACGCGGAGATTGGCCGGTCGGTCTGAGGCTTGGGCAATTACCATGCTAAAGCCATCAGGGTAGCCGGCCTCAGCCAAGAGTTGTTTGGCTTTCTGCGGATCATAGGTTATTTGCGGCGCATTAGGGTTAAAGCCTAATAATCCTGGCGGCATGATGGTGTTAACCAATTTCCCTTTGCCATAAAACAGTTTATCCAAAAGCTCCTGGCGATTGATTGCCATCTGGAAAGCCTTTCTGACCCGCACATCATCAAAAGGTTTAATGTTCTCATTGATACTATAGTAGAAGAGACCTACTCGCGGCCCTTTGACAATCAGGTTTTTCCACTTATCACTGTTTTCAAAATACGGAATCTGGGTTTTGGCAATATCACAGTTGAATACATCTAATTCGCCTGTTTCAAACTGCATTTTTCGCGTATCGGCATCTGGCACTATCTTAATGATAACACCGTCCAACTTTGCTTTGCCTGCCCAATACTGGTCATAGGCAACCATGGTGATATGGTCGTTAACCTTCCACTCCTTAATTTTAAACGGCCCGGTGCCTACTGTTTTCTCCGGGTCTAAACCAAACTGCTGTCCTGCCGCTTCAGTTGCCTTACGATTATAAATAGAAGCTGCCGGCGAGGCTAAATTGGCTAAAAACGGAGCAAACGGCTGGGCTAGAGTAATTTGCACTGTATATTTTTCAACAGCTTTTATGCCTTTGACAACATCGGCTTTGCCGTCCATCCGCTCCTTGGCACCGTCAATCATATCAAAAAAGTCGGTGCTTAAGGCTTTGGTTTTGGGGTTGAGCATCCGGTCAACTGTGTATACTACATCATCGGCGGTAAGCTCTTCCCCATTATGGAATTTTACCCCTTTGCGCAGATAAAAGGTATATACCTTGCCGTCAGCGGAAATATCCCATTTTTCTGCAAGTGCGGGAACAAGCTCAGATGCTCCTGGCGCCGTTGTTTTGACTTCTACCAGCCTGTCAAAGATATTGAGCGGCAAGGAATATTCTTCGGTAGTTAGTTGTACATCGGCTGTACCCGGGTCATTCTGGTTAGCCACCCGCAGCATGTTTTTGCTTGTTGATGAACCCATGAGCGAACAACCTGTTAATAGCACGAAGGAACAACATAAAAGAATAACCAACATTTTTTTACAGCAACTCACGAAAACCCCTCCCTAAGATACTTTGTATCTCCCTCATATAACTCTCTATTTTAAAATCCCTTTGTAATAACCGAGATTAGCTTTTTCATCAAAGCGCGGTTTTATCTTGCCTGCTTTACAGCTTAGTACGGTAACTACGCCCGGCCCATGGCCTGCCAGAATGCAATTGCTGTGAATAACCACGCCAACAGTCACTGCCCCTTTTAGGTAGCCGCGGCCATAGGTATTGTCACAATCCTGCAGCAGAACAAAATCACCGAATTTCAGCTTATCAAGACCTAACCGCCGGATGGTTTCCTGATCATGGGTCATAATGTCATAATCGCCTTTATAGGATACGGTCGCCCCAATGCCTGAGCCCATCAAATAGGGCGGCACCTCAGCCACAACCGGCACTTCAATACAGCCGTCTTTTTCGGTAATATTCATGGCAGCCAGCACAGCAGGGTCAATACTCATAATCTTGATTTCAGGATATTCCAGAAACTTCAGTCCCAGACCAAAGGTTTTGATTTGAATTTTGTCACCAATAGCCAAGTCTTCTAATTTATCTTTGTCAAAATACAGGATAGTGTTATCCCTGCCGCCATGTGTGCCAGTAACAAAGCCTTTCAGCCCTTTAGCTTCGCCGGAAATAACCTTAGCCTCATTACCGACACAGGCCAGAGTAATCATGGCCGTATTTTCGACATCAGACAAGTTGCGAATCGAAACACCGGGTTCCAGATGATCACCTTCCCAGCCAAAGACACTGTCACCAATGGCAATATTATACGTAATTGAGCCAATACCCGGCAATATTTGTGCTGCCCCGTCATGACCGACTTTATAGGGATTATCCATTCGGGGATGAGCAATTTCACCCACAACTGCCTGCATGACCAGTTTTTCAACATTTGTTTTCAACATACTAAGCACCTCTTTTATTTTGCTAAAGGGAAATGACAAGCACACTTTCTCCCGCCAACCTCTGATAGCTTAGGTTCCTCCACCCAGCAAACTTCCTGCACATAAGGACATCTGGTATGAAACCGGCAGCCTGGCGGCGGATTAATTGGACTAGGCACGTCCCCTTCTAACAACATTCGCTTACGGTTACGCAGTTTGGGATCAGGAACAGGCGCCGCATTCAGCAAAAATGCGGTATATGGATGCAGCGGCTGCTCAAATAGCTCCTCACAGCGCCCTAACTCCACCACTTTTCCTAAAAACATGACACATACGCGGTCAGCCATATAGCGGACAACACTTAAATTATGCGAAATAAAGAAATAGGTCAGCCCAAACTGCTGCTGCAGATCTTTTAATAAATTAAGAATTTGGGATTGTATAGATACATCAAGCGCCGACACCGGTTCATCGCAAATCAACAATTCCGGCTTGAGCGCCAAGGCTCTGGCAATACCGATTCGCTGCCGCTGTCCACCGCTGAATTGATGAGGGTATCTGTGCATAAATTCCGGTCTTAGCCCCACCAAATTCATCAGTTGTTCCACCCTGACCTGTTTATCCTTACCATGCGCCAATTTATGCGTTGTCAGCGGTTCTCCAATAATATCGGCAACCTTTAAGCGCGGATTAAGGCTGGCATACGGATCTTGAAAAATAAACTGTACCTGCCTTTTAAATTGCATAGTTTCTTCTCTATTCAGGCTAAAAACATTTTTGCCTTTATATAAAACCTCGCCCTCTGTAGGCGACAGCAACTTGATTAACAGGCGTGCCAAGGTGCTTTTGCCACAACCTGATTCACCCACTAAGGCCAAGGTTTCCTTGCTGTATATTTCAAGTTCAATATCATCGACAGCCTTGACCACAGTTTTTTCTTTACTCAGCCAGCTGTCGTCAACAAAGTATTTTTTCAAATTTCTGCTCTGCATAAGTATATCGCCCATTGCCAGCACTCCCTACCCCTGATACTTTACACAACGAACAAAATGCCCCGGCCGCGGTTCTGTGAGTTCCGGCTCTTCTTCCGCGCAAAGCGGAGTGGCCTGTTCGCAGCGTGGATAAAACCGGCAGCCTTTGGGAAGCTGCAAGAGATTAGGCAGCATACCCGGAATGTTGTATAGGCGCCCCCCACTCTTCTGGAGTGTCGGCAGCGCTTTCATCAAACCGGCCGTATAGGGATGCAGACAGTGCTCAAACAGTTCGAAAACATCGGCCTGCTCGACTATTTTGCCTGCATACATAATAACAACCTCATCACACACTTCGGCTACAACACCCATATCATGTGTAATCAGGATAATCGCCGAATTGAGCTCTGTTTGCAATTTCTTCATAAGCTGCAGAATTTGTGCCTGCACAGTAACATCCAATGCGGTAGTAGGCTCATCGGCAATTAACAGCTTGGGCCTGCAGCACAGCGCCATTGCAATCATCACTCGCTGACGCAGCCCGCCGGACAGCTGATGTGGATACGCAGCAAGCCGCTTCTCTGGCTCTGGTATACCTACCAGCTTGAACATTTCCAGCGCCTTTTCCCTAGCCTCAGCCTTGCCCAAATGCTGATGAAGGATAACAGCTTCCATTACCTGCTTGCCGACCGTATATACCGGATTAAGTGAAGTCATCGGCTCCTGAAAAATCATGGATACCTCGTTGCCCCTGACCTTACACATTTCTTTTTCGGTTAATGTCAACAGATTTTTCCCATCCAAAACAATGCCGCCACCCACAATTTTCCCCGCCGGACCAGGCACCAAGCCCATGATTGAAAGCGCCGTCATACTTTTACCACAGCCGGATTCGCCGACAATCCCCAGTATTTTGCCTCTTTTCACGCTAAAGCTGACATCATCAACTGCCGGCAGCACGCCTTTAGTGGTAAAAAAATGGGTTTTCAGGCCAGTTACTTTTAACATAGTATTGGTTTCATCTATTGCTGCAACCTTTGTATGTTGCTCATCTGTTATTGGACAATCTGCCATAACAACTGCCTCCAAATAGTTACTGTTTTAGATACGGATCAAGCGCATCCCGCAAACCGTCTCCCAAAAAGTTAAACGCCATTGCCACAACCAATATCGCAACTCCCGGAACAATGGCCACCCAGGGTGCCATAAATAAAAATTCCTTACCTGAAGAAACCATCAGCCCCCAGCTGGCCATCGGCGGCTGCGCGCCAACCCCTAAAAAGCTCAGCGTGGCTTCCGACATAATCGCCTCAGGTATGCCTAACGTAAACAGCACCAGCAAGGACGGAATACAATTAGGCAAGAGATGGCGGACAAGAATCACCCAATCCTTTACTCCCATAACTTTGGCCGCTTCCACAAATTCCTTTTCTTTCAGCACAAGGGTTTGCGCCCTGACAACCCGGGCAGTTCCCGCCCAGTTAACAATACTTATCGCAATAAAGATATTTAAGAGACTTGCCCCCAGGGTATACATGACCACCATGGCCAGCAATAAAGAGGGAAATGCCATAACAACATCGGCAAGCCGCATAATCATATAGTCGGTCTTTTTGCCATAGTACCCGGCTATCAGGCCCAGTACGGTTCCCAGCAGCATCGAGATTAACGTGGGCACCAGCCCAATAAGCAGCGATATCCTTGCACCATAGATAATTCTGCTTAACATATCCCGACCAAACATATCTGTCCCCAGCAGGTGCTCTGCCGAAGGCTTTTGGAATTGCTGATCCATATTAACAACATAGGGATCATACGGCGCTATAATAGGTGCTAGAAGGGCTGCAACAATAAAAATCATCAATACACTGCAGCCGACTACCGCACTTTTATTTTGTTTTACCGCTTGCAATAACTCCGAAAAAAATGATTCATCAGCATATTGTGTTTGCTCTGCTGCCTGCATTTGCGATTCCATGATTTTCCCCCTATTTGTCCGATGACTAACCCATTCTATTTATTCTTAATGCGCGGATCTAAGAAAAAGTACAGCAAATCAGCTGCCAGGTTACCTAAAATAACTAATACTGTCGTAAATAGAATTGACCCCTGCAATAGCGGCAAATCTCTGGTTTGAATAGCGTTGACAGCAATCCGGCCCACACCTGGAATGCTGAAAATAGTTTCGGTTATGACAGAACCTGACAGCATAGAAGCTACCTGGATTGCCATAACCGTAACTACAGGTAAAAATGAATTTTTAAGTGCATGATTAAACAGCACAGCAATCGCCGATAATCCTTTGGCTCTCGCTGTTCGGATATAGTCGTTGCCCATAACCTCCAACAAACTCGAACGGGTTAACCGGGCAATTGTCCCGGCGGCTCCCCACCCCAAAACAATGGCAGGCATAATAAGACAAAGCGGGTTATCAAAGCCTGAAACCGGCAGCCACCCTAGTGTAAAGGCAAAAATATACTGCAACAAAAGACCTGACCAAAAAACAGGCATAGATACGCCCAGCAAAGCACTGCCCATGAAAAAATAATCGATCACCGAATACTTTTTCACAACCGATAATATTCCCGCAGGAACCCCTACCACCCATGCGAAAATCATTGCCGAGGTTGCCAAAACCAACGTATTGGGAAAAGCATCTATGAGTAATGTAGCAACAGGCCTGTTCATCTTATAAGAAATACCGAAATCTCCATGTAAGGCATCCCAGACAAAGTTAAAGTATTGCACATAAATGGGTTCATCCAAATGCATTTGCGCCCGTACCCGCTCAATAGTATCGGGATCAACATGATCATTCATCATCAAGGTCACCGGATCACCCGGAACAATATGCAAAAGGATAAAAATAAGCAAGGTTACTCCCAGCAATATGGGAATAGAACTGATAATGCGTTTAACCACAAATAGTGCCACTTGGTAATCCTCCCGCCAACATGCCAAATATATCAACAATATAAAGAAAAAATAAAAACACCGTGTATTCGTTTTTACTGTTGCTCGAACTTTCACGGCGTCTTTGCCTCAATTTATGATAAGTTTCCAATCACGAAACAAAACTTTTTATAACTACCAAATCACCTTATAAATTAAAGGCAATACGCAAAATTTAACATGTAAAATTATACCACGGTGTCGAATTTCAGTCAAATCTGCATTCGTAAATTTCCCGGTATTCTGCTAGATACTGCTCCCAAAAACAAGAGCGCTCCATCCTGCAGGACAGAGCGACAAATTAATCTATTTTCCGGTTAATATCATATTTTATGCTTACCATTTGATTGATTTTTTCTCTAGGACACCCCAAACGGGCGATCGGTCTTACCATTGAAACAAACAGCATTTCGATTAAATTAAAAACCTTGTTCATAAAATCATCCCCTTAACTTTATTTCTACATTTTTTGTCAAAAAACCTCTATTTTTGGCATAGAAACAACTACCTAACCGGGAGCATCTGAGAAAAGGCTCTTGAAAAAGACTAAAAAAATCTGCACCCTAACAAGGATGCAGATTTCACCGAACCATATTATTTTTATTATTTATTTATATGCTTTCTAAGTAACTCAAGTTCTTGGCTGCATTCTTCTACTGTGCTTTTTTCCGCTGCCGGTTGTAATAAGTCACAAATTCTCGCGATTTGTTCGCAAAAATCTTCTTCACTTCTTGCTTCCAAACAATAGACACCAAGTTTTTCGAAAAACAGCACCGACATACTGCAATATCCTCCTCATACTTACTGTCTTAAGGATAATATGGAAATATGACAAAACAATGACAAAATATACGAAGAAACTGTATTCATCTTATTTTGGAATAGAACTATGCCATTTCTGAATTGTTTGGCTAATGTCCACTCGAATAAAATTAACTTATGAATTAAGTCACCGGATACATATCAGGAGGTATTCATATGCACACTGCAGCCACTGTACCAATAAATGATTTACGTACTGCCCTTGCATTATTGAAAAATACACCCGGCCAGTACCTTGAAACCAACGAGTCGGTTGATCCTCATGCCGAGCTAGCCGGCGTTTACCGTTACATTGGTGCCGGTGGAACTGTCAAACGACCGACGCAGCTTGGACCGGCAATGGTATTTAAGCAGATCAAAGGACATCCTAACGCGCAAGTAGCCATCGGCGTTCTAGCCAGCCGAGAACGGGTTGCCCTTATGTTAGGCACCGAAGCAAACCGGCTCGGCTTTTTGCTGCACGACGCAGTAAGCAAAGCCATTGCACCAATCGTTATTCCACAACAGGCAGCAGTTTGCCAGGAAGTCAAGTACTTTGCCAGCGACAATGATTTTGATCTTCGCCGGTTAGTACCTGCGCCGACAAATACGCAGGAAGACGCCGGCCCTTACATCACACTTGGCCTGTGTTACGCCTCAGACCCCGAAACGCACGAATCAGATATAACTATTCATCGCTTGTGCATCCAGGACAAAGATACCTTGTCAATGTGGATTACACCCGGCGCCCGCCATATTGGCGCCTTTTTTGAAAAAGCCGAAAGGAGCGGCAACCCGCTCCCTATTTCCATCAGTATTGGAGTAGATCCTGCTATTTCCCTTGCCGCTTGTTTTGAGCCACCAACAACACCACAAGGCTTTGACGAACTGAGCATCGCCGGTGCGCTTCGCCAAAAGCCGGTTGAGCTTGTCCCTTGTTTAACCATCAAGGAGAAAGCTATTGCCAATGCGGAATATGTTATTGAGGGTGAACTATTGCCTAATGTACGCATGCGTGAAGATCAAAACACCAATACCGGCAAAGCTATGCCTGAATTCCCGGGGTACACCGGGCCGGCTGCGCCTGCTTTACATGTCATCAAAGTAAAAGCAGTAACCCATCGCCAGAACCCGATCATGCAGACCTGCATCGGCCCAAGCGAAGAACATGTCAATCTAGCCGGTATTCCAACAGAGGCCAGCATCCTTGGCATGGTAGAAAAGGCAATGCCCGGACGACTGCTTAATGTCTATGCGCATTCTGCCGGCGGCGGCAAATATATGGCAGTGCTGCAATTTAAAAAGACCGTTCCCAGCGACGAGGGTCGGCAACGGCAGGCGGCATTATTAGCATTCTCTGCCTTTTCTGAACTAAAGCACGTTATTTTGGTGGATGAAGATGTTGATCCCTTTGACAGCAATGATGTTCTGTGGGCCTTAAATACACGCTTTCAAGGCGATATTGACACCATTTTTATTCCGGGAATCCGTTGTCATCCGCTTGATCCGTCACAATCACCTGACTATAACCCGGCGCTGCGCGATCAAGGCCTCACCTGCAAAGTGATTTTTGATTGCACAGTACCCTATCACCTAAAAGACAAGTTTAAACGTGCCCGCTTTATGGAGGTTGATCCAGCCCGGTTTGCGCCAACATTATTTTCCAAGGTGGTACTACAACCATGAAAAAAAAACCTGACTGGGAAACACATCTGGTTGTGACAAATGAAACGCAAGCACAGGTGTTTTCATCAGTGGCCATGCCAAAAAAAGGGCAAATTATCCCCTCAGTTAAAACTGACGGAAGAATTACCCTCCAGTTTACGCCCATACACCTGGGACATGATTTATGTATTGTAATTTGTGGCGGCGATCAGCCTCACTTAGGAGCCGCAGCAGTGGCAGAGTGCCATCCAAACCTCACTACTTCGCTAGAGATGAGCACTCCTGTTTCGGTTTTGACTCTTCCCGGCCACAAGGAAGACCACTTGGCCTCCTGGGTCGCAGCGCGTATTTCCCGCAGTTGCGGGGCCAACGTAGTTGTTCTATGCGGCATACATGTAGATAATATCAGCAAAACGGAAATTGAAACCATCCACCGCCTGATAGACAAATGGTGTGACGAATATATTGCGGCTATTTGCTAAACCAATTTATCAAGAAATTACGAAACAAATTTGCATTTGGCGATAATTTTCTCCCATGAGGGAATACAAGTGCAACATTGCTGGTTACCGGCTCCTGTAATTCTGTACACACAATATCAGGATGATTAAAAAAACTAATCACCTTTCTCATTAGCAAAGATACTCCCATATTTTCCGCGACAAAACCTATTATGGTTTCAATGCGTGTGGGCTGGTAACGGATAAAGGGCGAGAAACCCGCTTTGGCACAAGCCGTTAAAAACAAATCATATAACCCAGCCCCTGAATCCAATAAGATAAATGGTTCGTTGGCCGCTTCCTTTAGAGCAAGCGGTCTTTTTTGCGCCAGGGGGTGTGTCTTACTGGTGACCAACACCATTTCATCCTCAAACAGCGGCACCACCTTATACAAGCTGCCGGGCAAGGTTGCCGTCCGCACAATAGCCAGCTCAAGCAGTTCGTCGTCAAGCATTTTTATGATATGGTCGCCTTTTTCCTCAAAGATATGCACAGTAATATCCGGGTATTGTTTTTCAAAAGCGGCAATTGCCCGCTGAATATCATACTGGCTCATAATCGGTATTGCACCAATGGTCAGACAACCTTTATCAGATTGCTGGTAGTACTGCATTTTGAGCAACATCTTATCGTGCTTATCAATGACATCCTCTGCAAAACTTAAAAATTCATGACCGGCAGACGTCAGCCGGATTGTCCGCTCACTTCGGTCAAAGAGTTTTAACCCCACTTCGGTCTCTAATTGGTTAATATGTTTTGATAATGCAGATTGCGAAATATAGAGCTGCTCCGCTGCATAGGTGATATGGCAGTATTTAGCAACAGTCAAAAAGTATTTTAACTGTGTGATGTCCATGAGCACTAAGCTCCTTTCCGGCATTTCAAACAGAGTTCATCACAGATCAGTTCCTATTTGAGACAAGTCTTTATCTATATTGTTCGTTATGTGCCCTGATATTCCTGTAGTTTTCCTTCGGAAAAACAAGGACAAAACCATGCCCATAGCCGCCAAGGCAGCAACAAACATATAGGCAAAACCAATCCCGCTGCTTAATGCTTCAAGAGCGGTAAGATTGTTCTCTAAACATACTTTCTGCTTATATCCCATAATCCCCACAAATAAGGATGAACCCAACGCCGAACCAATAAGCATCATTGTATTCATAATCGCAGTACCATGCGAATAGTACTGCGCAGGCAATTGGTTTAATGTATTGGTTTGGCTGGGCGTAAGTAAAGAGGCTAAACCAATAATTACACAACAATAAAAAATGACGGGAAATACAATATTTGTAGAACTTGTCATGCCGGCGATGAAAAAATTGGCGCTCGCCATAATAGCAAATCCTACCGGCACAATAACTCTTGGTCCAAAGCGGTCATACAATTTGCCAAATATCGGCGGCAGTATTGCGCCGATTATGCCACCTGGCAATACAGCAAGCCCTGCCTGAAAAATAGTAAGTCCCAAAATATTTTCAATGAACATCGGCATTAGCACAAAGTTAGCAAAGAGCACCATATAAGTTATCGTAATAAGAACAATGCCAAGCGAAAACATAGGATACGAAAATGCTCGTACATTAAGCAGCGGATTTGCTATTGTTAGCTGGCGTAGTGTAAACGCGATAATAGCTGCAATTCCTATCATTAATAATCCCATATCCAAATAACCAGTTGAATCTGCCGAAAATACACGATTCAAGCCATAGATAGTTGCGCCAAACCCGATTGTAGACAAAATAAGCGAAACTATATCTAATTTGGTTTTCACAGTTGCGGTTATGTTCTTCAAATAGAACCAGCCAATAAGTATGGAAATAATGGTTAACGGGATTATCAAAATAAAAATCCACCGCCAATTGATGGTCTGCATAACCAAGCCCGCATAAGTCGGACCAAGAGCAGGTGCAAATAAAACGATCAACAGCGCTGACCCCATGGCAGAACCACGTTTTTCAGGCGGGTTGAGTACCATAATTGTATTCATCATAAGTGGTAGTAAAACTCCTGTACCTACAGCCTGAATCAGCCTGCCGATAAGCAATACCCAAAAATATTGCGCAGCAGCCGCCAAAACAGTACCTATAAGAAAGATCACCATGGCTGAAAGGAAAAGCTGTCTTGTGGTAATTCGCTGAATTAAATAGGCTGTAACCGGAACGAACGTCCCCATGATCAGCATATATCCGGCGGTAAGCCACTGAATGGAATTTGCCGATACAGAAAAAACCTCCATCAAGTTTGATAAGGCTACATTGATTATGGTCTCGTTGAGCAAAGCAAGAAAAGTTCCGATTTTTAATGTGGTCATTATCAGCGAGACATTTATCTCTTGGGTTTGCAGATACGAATTTTTAATTTCCATAACCTTCTCCATAAAAATTCTCCTCCTTATGCCAGCAATCACGTTAGTTAGTATAACTAACATGATTGCTAAAAAAATATTCCATAACTAACCCACGCTCTTACACCCACTTCAATAAGTGAGAGTAAGAGCGGCTAAGTCCCTGGATAATTTCGATTACGATTCAGGCGGCTTTAAAACGCCGTCTGTATTAAGTCTCAATTTATATTGCTATTCCCTTAGCAAACAAATGGAGTGCCGTCTCAAGATATTGCTTATCTGAAATAGTAACCATACCATATCCACATGCTTTAAAAAAGAAATACCCGAAATTAATTGCCATAAAAGCTAACGCCAAAGACTCATTATCACTTTCGACTATCTTTTTCTTATCCTGCAACAAAGCAAAATACTCTTTCAAAAACAGTTTAAATTGCGGCGGAACTTGGTGTACAAATTCACTAATTTCAGGTATTGTTTTTTCTTCTCTCAAAGTAATTAAAAAAGCCAGTTGATTATCTGCCATGATTTTTTGATAGGTTTCGCTGATCAATAACAGATCAGATTCTAGATCCCAGCAGAGTTTGCCTTCAAATACTTCCTGCAAGGAAGGTATGTACGACATTTTTTTTATTACGGCTTCCAATACATGCTTCTTGGAAGAAAAATGGCGAAATACCGTCATTTCACTGACATTAGCCCGGCTGGCAATATTCTTCATGGATACAGAGTGAAAGCCTTTTTCCTGAAATAATTTACTGGCTGCTACGATAATTCTATCTGAAGTTATCAATGCATCATCGCTCATCTTATACCCTCAATGTTAGTTGTTATAACTAACATTGTAGCATCTGACTATCTAATATGCAATACACTTCTAGCAAATGCCCAGCGTATAATTAGAGTGATTTTCCCTGGGCAAACAGCCAGGCTCTTACGCCTTCAATAGTATATGCTATCTGCCATGTATGTCTATGATTATTGCCGCCATCGTCTTTCAACCCGCTAGGTACTACCGTTCCTTTTTTTAGCACCGAATATTTAATATCGGTGTCTTCTGCAATCATTTTACTTACATCAGCTGCGAATTCTGCGGCACTTGCCTGGCCATTCCATGTCGCCCTACTGATTTTTGCTCCAGCTTCTTCTAATGTAGCCGTAATAGCATTCATCCCTGGAAAAGCTTTTACATCCCCTTCGGAAACAACTATCCACAGCTTATCTTTAGCCAAGGGAGCCACCATCGTCGGATCCCACTGACCAGCTACAAGCAATGATGCCGCAAATAAGTCGGGATATTTTATATTCAGCGCGATTGATGACATACAACCCATCGACTGGCCAGTAGTATATAATCTATTTTTATCAATGTTATATTGACTTTCGATAAATTCAATTACATTTACGGTAATGTCTAAATCCTCTGTTGTCTCAGAACTGTCATTAACAGTTGCACTGGCATACTGAGGTGCAAGCACAAAACATTCCCGCTTTTCCTGTTCTGCCGGAGTTGCCCAGATTACAGCCCCAAGCCCTTGGATTAAAGTCGCTTTAGTCTCAGTACTGGTTACACCCGCGTCATGAATAAACAGTACCATCGGGTAAGATTTACTCGAATCGTAATTTTTAGGTATGAATAAATTATACTTTAAATTTTTCCCAGTTGCAGGATCCTTGTATTCAAACTGTTTAAAAGCATCAACAACTACGTTTATTACTTTATCATTGACTACTGCATTAGAATCCGGCGTATATTTTTCTCCATCAACTGTGATGATATCACCTAACTGAATAACATAAACCTTTGCTGCCGCAATCTCAGGTGTTTTTCCAAATATCGGGACAAAGGTTAATGCTCCTTCATCAGCTGTAGACAGTTCTATTATGGCATATTTTCCGTTAACCCCCTGGGCTGCCTTGGCAGCTGCCGTATTGGTATACACTTTTGTTATTGTCCTGTCATTAACAGAGAAGGTTGATTTTGCAACCTTTGAATTTTCAATATCTTTGTCGTATTCCACCGCTACAGCTGTTACCTTTTGTCCATCCCCAAATACCTCAGTGATTGCAGTAACGCTTTTTATATGTTTATGTGTCACATATTCTGCCGGCGTTTGTTTATCCGCAAAAGCATCGATTATTCGTACATCTGCGCCCGCTGCTGCAAATGACAATGAATTCATTGCCATAACAAGCATTAGTACTGTTAATAATATTCTTTTCACTTATATAACCATTCCTTTCACAAACTCGGCGGCAACGATGAGAACCTGTTGTCATCGGGATTGTTTTATTTTCATAAGATTGGTTTTATTGAGTAAATTTTAATTATCGCTCCTAATCCCCCAAAGCTGAGAATTTCCAGAAAACTTCAATAAATTTCTAATCTGATTTTAATATATCTTTAATCAGTTTGTAAATTTGCTTGTCTATTCTTAATGTAAAAGCCAAAGGAGCTTATCCATATGACCCAAAAGCACTTTAATAAAATTCAATTTACCGTTCAAAATCATGAAGAAAAAACCTGGAAGAAATTCTTGCGTCGCGCAGCAGTTATAGCTTTAATTGGAATAGTAGACACCGAGTGGACCCGCTGGCATATTTCCGCATCGCCAAAAATAGCCTCTTCCTTACCGGATAATAGTATCAAGACAACATCTGCAGAATAAGCTTAATCTGATGGCCATGTGTCTGAGCGGCAGCTTTTTACTGCCGTTCAGACACATGGCCACCTAGACCTTACTACTATAAGCCTTACTTTTTCCCAAGTTTCAAATAAGAAAACATGGGTCTTTTATTAAGGACAACATGCACCACACCTGCGCCAATAAAGAGATATCCGAACCATTCGTGGGCTTTTTTAGGATAAAAGGGCATTTCTCTCTTAGCCATTGATTTACCGCTTTCAGGATTGCCTGCCACTTGTTGTTGCGCACTTTGCGGCTGCGCATTCTGTGGTTTAGAACCAAGAGCCATCTGTACTCCTGATGCTGACACAATAATAAACGCAATCGCTAAAATAATAGACGTTATTCTTCTCATAATTTCTCTCCACCTTGTTATTATTTAAAATATGTGCCTATTTTCAGCACTATATACTACTAGTTTAGTATAACCATAAAAAACTAAATTCTGATTAGACCAAAGTTAGAAATTGGTTAAAAATAATAAATAGGCTTTTCAACAAGTAAAAAACGTGGTTATATAAAGGATAGATACCTATTAGTCGGGAGGTAGTATTCGTGAATGCTGACTATAAGCAAATATTGATTGTTGAAGACGAGCAGAAAATCGCCCGCTTTCTTCAAATGGAATTAGAGCATGAGGGTTTCAAAACTGCTATCGAGTCAAATGGCCGTATCGCCCTCGACCGCATTATCCAGGAAAGCTATGATCTTGTTTTGTTAGATATTATGTTGCCGGAAATGGATGGAATAGAAATTTGTAAACGAGTACGCGAGTTATCCGAAATACCTATTATCATGCTAACCGCCAAAGATGATGTTGTTGATAAAGTTACTGGCCTTGACACCGGCGCTGATGACTATATAACCAAACCCTTTGCCACCCCGGAGCTTATTGCCCGCATCCGGGCTGCGCTGCGCAAAAATAAACTCCAGCCCGCAGTTGGGAACGATACTGAACTACGGATAAAGAATCTGGTTTTGTACCCTGAGCGGTATGAGGCCTATATTGATCAGCAGGCAGTCGAGCTAACCAAGAAAGAATACGATCTCCTGGAATACCTAATCCGCAACCGCAATATCGTGTTAACCCGCGAACGTATCCTGCAAGAGGTTTGGGGATATGAATTTATGGGCGATACCAAAGTGGTAGATGTCTATATTCGTTATCTGCGCAGTAAACTGGATGAATGCTATAACCAAAAATATATTTACACAGTCCGAGGAGTTGGCTATGTGGTCAAAGATTAAACTGCTGCGGATGCCCATTTCTATTAAATTAACCATCCTATACACAGCCATTTTATCATGTATCCTTCTACTTACAAGCTTTCTTACCTTTACAGGATTACTTTATGTGCTGTTTACCCAAGCCCATGATGATTTGCGGCAAAGTGTACTCAATGTAACTCATTACATTGAGAGGACAAACCGTGTTGACGACAGCATAGTAGTATTAAAAGAAAACATGCTGTCTCCGGGGGTAATACTAAAAATATATGATGAGCAAGATACCTTGCTTATTGATAGCGATACCCATGTGCCTGCTCCTGCTGCTCAGAGGAATAATCATGAATCTGATAATCGTGAATTTGGCAATCATAAAGCTAGCAATCATCGAGCTGAAAATCCCAAAATTGAGACAATGAAAAATGCATTGTCTCAATTAATTGACACTGATCGGCTTTATTTCTATCAAACTAAAAAACAAATTTCCGTAAACGGGCGTTTACTCAAGTTACACCTTATGAAACCAATGCTGGAGCAAAATCATTTCTTGGAGAATTTAATTCTAAACCTTTTTATTACTAATGTGCTGGGGCTTATCATTGCCGTAATATCCGGTATATTCATCAGCAACCGGATATTACGGCCTATTCGCAATATAACCGAAGCTGCCAAAGAAATAGAAATCAAGAATTTAGAAAAACGAATACCTCTAACCGACAGTAATGATGAACTTCACGAATTGGCCAGAACCTTCAACCATATGCTAAACCGCATTCAGACAGGCTTTGAAAAACAACGCCGTTTTGTATCAGATGCCTCTCACGAACTTAGAACCCCTATAACGGTTATCAGCGGCTATGCTGATATGTTGGACCGTTGGGGAAAAAACGACCCGTCCGCTTTGCAGGAAGGGATTGAAGCAATAAAATCGGAAGCCAGAAACATGTATGGTTTAATTGAGAAATTGCTATTTTTGGCCAGAACTGATCAAAACCGGCAAATCCTCAATAAGACTCTGTTTAATACCGAACACCTCATTGAAGAAATTTATCAGGAAACCTGTATGATTGCGCCAGATCACACCATCATTCTTGAACAAAATCAACCTGCCGATATTTGCGCAGATGCTGCCTGCATCAAACAAATGCTGCGAATTTTTATCGAAAATAGTATAAACTATACACCAGGCGGCGGAAAAATTAGTATTGCCGCAAGAAAACTAGCAACTTATTTTGAAGTCACTGTTAAAGACTCGGGAACAGGAATTCCGGAAGAAGATCAGCCGCATGTATTCAATCGGTTCTATCGGGTTGATAAATCCCGTTCCAAAGTTACCGGCGGCACCGGACTCGGACTTTCCATTGCCAGTTGGATTGCCGAGCAGCATAACACTACCATTCACTTAGACAGTACACCAGAAGAAGGAACCACCGTAATCGTACGCATCCCGCTCTGTGAAGATTAGCAACCATAAAAAAAGAAAAACTGTGTAACCCTCCCATTTCCCGGAGGATTACACAGTTTTTTAATGTATTTGCATAGTTTCAGCAAAGGCTATTCAATTATTTCTCTGTAGTTATAGGCTTTTTTCCGGCTTTACGCCAACTATTAAGTTTTTCGTTAATAGTCTCCACGACAACAAAGAGTACCGGAATTAGAAATATCCCAATTGAAGTTGCTGCCAACATACCGCCAACGACGGCTGTTCCCATAGAATTTCTGGCCGCAGCACCAGCACCTGTTGCCACTGCCAGCGGCAGGCAACCGATGATGAAGGCTAATGATGTCATCAAAATTGGCCGCAGCCTGATCTTGGCTGCTTCGATGGCCGCCTGAACCGGCTTCATACCTCCATCCACCCTGACTTTGGCAAACTCAACAATAAGGATAGCATTCTTGGCGGCCAACCCAATGAGCATAACTAAGCCAATTTGCATATACACACTATTTTCTAAATTCCGGACATACTGGAACAGAAAAGCGCCAAATACACCGGTTGGTACTGAAAGCAAAACGGCAAACGGAACACTCCAGCTTTCATACAAAGCCGCCAAACACAAAAAGACAAATACAATTGCCATCCCGAAGGCCATCGCCGTGCGCGAACCTGCAAGCTTTTCCTCCCGGCTTTGCCCTGACCACTCATAGGTATAGCCATCAGTCAATACTTGCCGTGCTACCTCTTCGAGCGCCTCTATAGCCTGACCAGAACTGTACCCGGCTGCCTGTGTGCCATTAATTTGCACGGCTTTAACTCCATTAAACCGGGTGATGATTGTCGGCGCATTAATCTGTTTAGGTTTAAGCAGTGTATTTAAAGGCACCATCACGTCATTGGAGCTTTTTACATAAAGAAACCGGGTTGCATCCACATCAGCGCGAAATATGTTTTCTGCCTGCACGATAACCTTATAGGCGCGACCAAATTTGTTAAAATCGTTAACCTGGCTGCCCCCAAGGAATACCTGTAAGGCATTAAATACATCATCAACTGCTACGCCCAGCTGCTCTGCCTTTTCCCGGTCTACCTCAAATTCATAGCTTGGTGTACCGGCTTTAAAATTAGACGATATCGTAGCAATTTCCGGACGTTCTTTGGCAGTTGCCACAAATTTTTGAGCCATATTATCTAAATCATCCAGCGAGCCGCCACTCCGGTCTTGCAGCATCAACGTAAACCCGCCAACCGATCCCAGGCCCGGCAAGCTTGGGGGAGCAAAAGCAATTACTGTACCTTCTGGATACTGAGTGCCACCCATGATGGTCTGTTTAATTTCATCTCTTAACTGCAATCCGGGTATTTGCCGCTTATCCCAGGAATCCAGTGAAACCGAGATAGCTCCGGTATTAGACTTTGAGCCCCCCCCCAGCATATCCCGGCTTGGCATCAACATGACATTTTTAACTCCGGGCTGTGCACTTATGTTTTCAGCAACTTGCCGCATAAACTCAATTGTTCTATTGAGACTTGCGGCCTCAGGTAAAGTGATAGATGTCGTATAATAGCCCTGGTCTTCCTCAGGAACGAAGGAAGATGGCACCAATTTATACAAGCCCCCGGTTAAGATGATTAGTACGCTAAGCAATACTAATCCCAGGCGTGCTTTAGGAATAATCCTGACTAGCCCCTCGCCATACCGTGCCAGATTTTTTTCAAACCAAGTATTGAACCGGCTGAAAAAGCGCGCCAGTACACCCTTGTGTTCCTGTTCTTCATGAGGTTTAAGCAGCATCACACAAAGGGCAGGCGTAAGTGACAACGCAACAAGGGCTGACAGTGCCATCGAAACCACAATGGTTAACGCAAATTGCTTATATAAAATCCCGGTAGTACCGTTTAAAAACGCAACAGGCATAAATACTGATGCCAACACAAAGGCAATAGCAACAACCGGCCCGGACACTTCACTCATAGCTCGCTTAGTAGCCTCTAAGGGTGAAAGTTTGGAATAACGCATATGATATTCGACTGCTTCAATAACGACAATGGCGTCATCGACAACCAGACCGATCGCCAGCACCAGCGCAAACAAGGTAAGTGTATTGATGGTAAAACCCAACAAACTAAAAGCACCAAAAGTACCTAATAGTGATACCGGAATGGCCAGCAGCGGAATGAGTGTCGCCCGCCAGCTTTGCAAAAATACAAATACCACAATGACTACCAGTAGCAAGGCTTCAGCAAAGGTTTTAACGACTTCCTTCATCGATTCGCGCACAAATGCAGTACTATCAACCGTAATATTATACTTCATATCTCCCGGAAAATTCTTCGACGCTTTTTCAATGATTTCTTTTACATTACTAACAGTCTCCAGGGCATTGGCATCACTTGTTAATTTAACGCCAAAGCCGGTGGAAATATGACCGTTTAGAAAGGCACCACCGGCACCATAATCCTTGCTGCCAAGTTCCACCCGGGCAATATCCTTAATCCTAACAAAAGAGCCGTCTGATTTTGAACGCACAATGATATTCTCAAATTCTTTTGCATCAGTAAGGCGGCCTTTTACTCTGGCCGTATATTGAAATTGCTGTTCAGATTCTGCTGGGAGTTTACCCAAAGTACCGGCAGCCGCTTGGACATTCTGGGTTTCAATGGCAGAAGTCACTTCATCAACTGAAATACCGAGCTGTGCCATCTTCTCCGGCTGCAGCCAAATCCGCATACTGTAGTTTGAACCAAATTCATCGACTTCCCCGACACCACTAACCCGCTTGATGTCGTCAATCAGATAAATACTGCCGTAGTTTTTTAAGAAATTACGGTCAAAACTGTCACTCGGTGACCAGAGATTAAAAATCAGAGCTGTATCTTGTGATGATTTACGGGTCGTTACCCCAGCTGTTTGTACCGTTCCCGGCAGCGAGGCGTTGGCCTGTGCTACCCGGCTCTGCGCCTGTACGGCAGCCGTATCGGAATTTTTCTCAGTCTCAAACTGGATTCTAAGCGAATAAGAACCTGAATCAGCGCTGGTTGAAGACATGTACACCATATCCTCAACGCCATTGACCTGTTCTTCAATAACTTGGGCAACAGTCTGATCAAGCACCTCCGCATTAGCCCCCTGGTATGTAGTGCTTACCGAGATTGTCGGCGGTGATATTTTGGGATACTGGGCTACTGGCAGGGTAAATGCGCCAACCGTGCCCAATAGCGTAATAATAATTGACAAAACAATAGCAAAAATAGGGCGGTTGATAAAAAAATTAGCCATATGATCGCCCCCTACTGTTTAGCCGGAGTCAATGCATCCGGTTCAATCATAGTTACTTGCAGCAAGCTTCCCTGTTTTGCCTTATCAATTCCTTCGACTACAACACGCTCATTGGCGTTAAGACCATCTTCCACTAGCCACATGGCACCAACTTTACTTCCCAGCTTTACTTGACGGCTTTCGGCCTTATTGTCCTCAGTCACAACAGTGACAAACGTATTATCAAGCACTTGTTTGACTGCTTTCTGCGGAATTAAGAGTGCTCCCTGCCGTACAGTTTCCTGCACAACTATGCGGGCAAACATCCCTGGCAGCAGGAATTTTTGCGGATTATCAAAACTGGCTTTCAGGGTAATCGTACCGGTGGTATCACTTATCCCCCTGTCAATCTGTTCTATATGGCCGATAAGCGGATATTCCTTGCCGTCACTAAGCACAAGTTTTAAATGCTCCTTAAACGAAGCCGGTAGTGAACCATTGCCACTGCGGATATATTTCAAATACTCGGTCTCACTCATGCTAAACTGCACCCACACCGGGTCAATGGAAGACACAGTAGCCATGGTAGTTGAACCGGCAACTACATAATATCCCTGACTCACATCATTCACATCAATCCGGCCATCGACCGGCGAGACAATAAACGTATCCTGTTCATTCTCAATGGCCTGCTGCAAATCAGCCCGGTTGACTTCAACAGTTGCCGCTTCCTCTTCCGCCTGAGCAACATAGGCATCTACCGTTTGCTGGGCAACCCCTTTAATTGACGCCAATCGTTGGTACCGTTCCACATCTTTTTGAGTATTATTGAGTGTAGCCTGGGCTTTATTCACTGCTGCCCGTGCCGAAACAATGGCCGACTGGTATTGTTTATTATCAATTTGAAATAATGGCTGACCTTTATAAACGGTATCGCCACCATTTACCATCTTGGCAACAATATTGCCAGACACTTTTGACATGATCTTTACTTCATTCTTCGCCTTTACCTGACCAACAAACTCACTGCTAATCGGCGTATCCCGCGTCACTACCTGCATGGCTTTTACCACTACCGCCTGATTGGCAGCAGTAGTCTGGTTTTTTGACGATATGCCACTGCGCATAATAATAGCGCCAAGTAAAATAACCACACAAAGCAAACCAATATATAATTTCTTTGAGCCCTTGATACTCACTTGCCATTCCTCCTGCTTTTTCCTATTTCACCGGCATCCCCATGGCCTGTTCCAGGTTTGCTTTGTTCGTATTATAGCTATATAATGCCTGAATATAGTTCTTTTTGGCGGTATCCAACGCCACTACCGCATCACGCAGGTCAAGATTGGTGCCAATACCAACCTCATAGCTGGCTTTTTGAATCATTAAATTCTCTTCTGCCTGGTTTACCGAAACCTTAGTAGTCTCCATCTGCTTTTCGGCTTCCTGCATACTCAAGTAATATTGGCGCACATTGAGCAAAATGGTGTCGCGCTGCTGCGCAGCCTGATCTTTTACCATATCCACATTATGTTGGGCTTGCTTAACTTGAGAAGCGGTTATCCCTGAATCAAATACATTCAGCGAGGTGGTTAATTTCACTGACCAATTACCATTTTTTGTCCCCAGCAAGTGACTATCATACCAGTCTTGCGCAGCCGTCAAACTGACAGTCGGTCGTTGGGCGCTTTTGGCAATATCCACATCATACTGGGCGTTGGCGACCTGAGCTTCATACTGAGTTAGCTCTGGCCGGTTTGCTAACCCATAAGCAAGGCATTCTTCCAGCGTATGCTGGTATTTTTCGTAAGTAAAATTATCTTTGAGCACAACTTCAGTTGTGTGCGGCAAACCAATATCGTTATTTAAGTCTGCTACCGCATTAGCATAATTATTTTGGGCAGTAATCAGGTTGTTCTGAGCCCCGGCCAAATCCACCTGACTTGACAATACATCGGTTTTGGCGACCAGACCCAATTCAAACTTAGCATTGACCAACTTTAGGTGTTCTTCATAATTTTTAACGGTTTCCTGATTGACCTGTACTTCATTACGATATTCCAGCACAGTAAGGTAGTCGCTAAGTACCGTTAGTTTAAGCTGCTGTTTGGCCACTTCGACATCAAGCTCAGATACTTTGAGATTAAGTTTGGCCTGTGCAATTTGATTTTCCAGTTTACCGCCCGTGTATACAGGCAGCGTGAGTGCAATCTGATTGTCAAAATCATTTGTGTACCGGTAAGCATCGGTTCCCGTCTGGTCCGGCGGAGTGCTGTAGCGTTGATCGGTGTGGGTAAAGCTGACAGAAAGTCCTTTGTTTTTCTTCGCTTCACTCATAGCCCAATACGACTTTTCTCTGGCTGATTTTGCGTATTTAATAGTATAGTTATTTTGCAAAGCCAAAGTCGTACAATCCTCTACCGACAGTTCCACTGGCGCGGCAAACACCGACTGCCCTGTCATCAGCAGGATAATGGGGATAATAATTTGGAAATAGTGCTGGCATCTATTCATACTGAACCTCCTGCAAAAAATTGGGGAATACTTAAAATTCCCAAGGATATCAACAAGAGAATAGCAGTTCCAAATTAAGCCATGATTAGTCCAAGGTTATAATTCGGTTAAAAATATCGCCAGATTTGTACGTTTGGTGTAGTGGCTCTGTTATTTTTCTATAATAAACAGCGAGAACACCACCCCAAAACGGCTGGTGTTCTCGCTGTTTAAAACATCCGGCAGGTTATTCCAACCTGCTTACCTATGTTAACTTTGCCTACTTTACAGGCAGCCGCAATCTGTTCAGCCGCCCAGGCCAATTCTTCCCGTTTATGTGCGGCAGTCACGGTCAGCCGCAGTCTGCTGGTGCCAGCTGGCACAGTTGGCGGCCTGATGGCCGTAAGAATAATACCCTGCTGTTTTAGCTCTTCAGTAAGCCTGACCGCAGTTTCAGCCTCACCCACCAAAATAGGGATTATCGGGGTTTCACCTGCCAGAATTGGTAGGTGGGCTGCCCTTAGCAATTCTCTCATATACCGGCCATTTTCCCATAGTGTTGCCACTAATTCCGGCCTCACCTTCACTTGCCTAAGTGCAGCAAGTGACGCGGCAATTGTCGCCGGTGCTAGTGCTGTTGAAAAGATAAAACTGCGCGCCTTATTTCTTATGTAATCAATTAATTCTTTTGACCCGGCGACAAAACCGCCTTCTGATCCTAGAGCTTTACTCAGTGTGCCAATTTGCACCTGTACTTTAGTATGTACACCAAAATAAGCCGCAGTTCCCTTGCCGTTTTTTCCAATAACTCCGGTAGCATGAGCATCGTCTACAACAACGATGGCTCCATACTGTTCTGCTAATTGAGCAATCTCTCCCATCGGGGCTATATCGCCATCCATACTGAACACGCCGTCGGTGATGATCAGCCGTTTTCCCTGACAAACCGTATTTTTTAGCAAAGTCTGCAAATGTTCCATATCGGCATGACGGTAAACCACAATTTGAGCACGTGACAGCCGGCAGCCATCAATAATACTGGCATGATTGAGTTCATCGCTAAAAATAACGTCACCCGGTTCAGCCAAAGCACTTATAACCCCAAGATTAGCCATATAGCCGGTATTAAACACCAGCGCGGCTTCCGTACCTTTGAACCGTGCAAGTTCCTCTTCAAGTTCATCAAATAACGGATAGGTTCCGGTAGTCAACCGGGCGCCTCCTGATCCAGTACCATATAGTTGCACAGCCTCAATGGCCGCCTGTCGAACAACCTCGTCATGCGTCAAACCCAGGTAGTTGTTGGAAGCCAGCAGAAGATACTTCTTATCCTGCAGTTCAACATGATCAGCACTAACCGGGTTATAGGTTACTGTTTGACGGTATAAATTACTCATTTTGACCTGTTGTAAAAAATCAGTCAAGAACTGCATCTATTTTTACCTCCGCTTCCGGCACTTTGATAAGCACAGCCCGATATTGCAAATAAGTCATCAGTTGCTCTAGGTCCGTGTTTTCCTTTACAAAAATAATCCGTCCGCCGATCGGACTGCCCTGGCATTTTAACTGCGCAAAGCGGGTATATGCATTTTTAGTTGCCACATAACCAGCAACATATTCAGGGTCATCTGACCAACATAATTCAGCTACCGCTCCCGGTGATGCCAAGACCTTGGAAGCTAATATTACGGCCTCGCGAATATGGGTGTTGCCATACCCCTGTTGCCGCAGCCACCCTACATAGCTTGCTTCATCCAGCATATCCATCCGGGATACGCGAATTCCCCGTTCTCCCCGGTCATCAAGCCGCTTGCCGGTTCGAGCATCAACTACCATAGCGCCCCGCATGCTGGCACGTAAACCCGTCAAGGCTTCAAATCCGGCATGCACAGCTGCTGGTGTGACACCCGCCCTGATTAATTCTTCCTTGGCAGCTTCCCGACCAGCCGTTATGCCTGAAGCCTTACTGGTTACAATCGGCAGACAGAAAATTTCTTCGATATTTTTAACAGGAACGGTTTCAACCGTAATATTTATAAAATCAGCTTGCCCCCGGCTGTGCGACATTGCGCGGCTAATCATGGCTGCCGTTACCACCTGCAACTGTTCCTTGCTCACCAAGCGTTCGGCACCTGAAATATGTTTGCCGCCATTCTCATGTGAGCCGCCTTGGGCTGCCCGCATCCTAACGCTGCATAGCATGACCAATCACCTTTCTTTGTTCTTTTATTCGTTTTAACAACGCGGTTAAAGGACAAGCCAGCACCGCAGTGAAAACCAGCCCTGGCACAGCAGCCACCAATAACGGAATAACCGCTTTGCCGACAATCCCGCCTAATGCCAGTCTGGCAACAGCCGACCCTATCGGACCAGCCAGCATAACCACCGGCCAGGATCTGCCTAATGCCAGCAATATGATGCCGACTGTAAGGCGAAATACCAAAGCAACAAATACGTTTAATACTGTCTGTGTTCCTAGTATTAGCCCAACCGCGCTTGACAGTAGGCCTGCCGTAATATATTTGCTAAAGCCGAATACAGCACAAATAGCCACCGCCAATGGTGCAGACAACTGAAACTCTGTTCCCGGGAACAAACTCGGCAATTTAAACATACCTGTAATCGTTATAAAAGCAGCCAATAAGCCAACCTCAGTTACCCAACTTACCCTACTCTGCATACACCGCAACTCCCTGTCAAGATTTTCTGTCATCCCATCACACTTAATTAGCGCGCCATTGTTAACCTTATTTTTAAAAATTGGTTAACAACAGAATTATACTACACTTTTGTTTGGCATACAAATATAAAATAACTAAATATTGCTATTGATAGCAAAGAAATGGCTGGCCTGAAAGTATCCGGCCAGCCATTTCCCTTATTTACAACTGTTTAACAATATGCAATTAATTCATCGATTGACAGGTATCACAGAAAGCAGCACATGTTTTATCTTCCTGTATATGGCCAGCACCCCATTCAGCCAACTTCACTAATGGTGGTATTATGCTTTTTCCCTTGTCAGTCAGTGTGTATTCCACTCTTGGCGGAACTTCATTGTACTGCTCCCGATGGACAATTCCGGCTGTTTCCAATTCTTTTAGCGACTGCGACAACATCATGTTTGTTACCCCGGTAAGCTTACGCTTAATGCTGCTGTATCTTGTAGGTTGTCCGCTGGCAAGCATACAGATTATTGGCAGTTTCCACTTACCGCCTACAACATCGATAGTATAGCGAATAGGGCACAGTAATTTTTCTCCCTCATAGGCTTCCTTCTTATCCATAATCTTTTTGCCCATATATAGTCTCCCTTTGCATGGTATGTTTTTCATACTTAGTCATTAAATTCTGCGTACTTGTATTAAACTGATTTTGTAATACAATAATACCATAAAAGCTAATCGAGTAGCAAAAAATATTATAAAGGAGCGAATATAATGGATGAAATTTTGGATTTTTTAACAACAAACAGGGTGTTTTACTTGGCAACAACAGACGGAGATCAGTCACATGTTCGGCCACTCGGATTTGTAATGGACTATAACGGCAAATTGGCTTTCTGCACCTCTAATCAAAAAGCTATGTATAACCAGCTTGTCACCAATCCCAATATAGAAATCTGCTGCGTTGATGCCAAATATGATACCCTCCGCCTTTGCGGCAAAGCAGTATTTTGTACCACGGAGGAAACACAGCGAAAGGCGCTGGAAGTAATGCCTATGCTTAGCAACATGTACGCTGTCGGCGATGGAAAGTTCGAGATATTCTACTTAAACAATATCCAGGCAGTATGTCAAAGCATGTCAGGCGAAAAGAAGATATTGGCAGTTTAAGCTAAAGGAAGGAATGATTATTCATGTTTGTTGACGCTAACGTAATTGACGCTTTCCATCTTATGTGGGGAAGCTTCCCTGAGCCTGTAACACTGGTACACCAAAGCAGAGAAGTTATTGCCGTAAATGCTGCCTGTGAAAGCATCGGACGGGTCAAAGGAATGAATTGTGCAACCCATGGTGCACCTGAAGCACATAAAGGCTGTTTGGCCAACCAAGCATTAAGCACGCAGCAGCCCGCCTTTAAAAAATTGAAATTTGGCGAAAGAGAAATAATTTCTTACTGGCTGCCATTAGCCGGCTATCCTGAACTTTTCGTCCATTTTGGGGTTGGGGTAACAATGGATTATAATTCTATACCTGAAAAAGACTAAAACAATCAGCAGATACTAAGGGGGCGGAACTATTGACAGTTTCATTGTCAGTAGCCCGCCCTTTTTAAATCTCCCTAAAACGAAATTCAACCGCCTCCCCCAAGGTAGACGGTTGAATTTCGTTTTAGTTACTTTCCTTCGGCGGCCACCAGGCTTCTAATTCACTGAGAATATTAGGTAAATCCTTCAACAAATCCTGTAATTCTGTCTCAGTTAAATTGCAATTCTCATCACTTGATATATTGTCTATCATCAACACCCCTTATTATAAATAGAACTTGCCAAATACTTAAATTTACAATACAGCATAAATGTTGAAATTCAATTAGCATCTGTACATATTAATTAAAACTATAAACTTCTTGCCTTCCGGCCAATGAAAAAATTGCCCAGCTAAGTCGCTGGGTTGGAGAAGTATTCATTAATTGTAGGTATGGTGTATTTAAAATAATACCTTCCTATTTTTAGAATTTCTTTAGAAAAAACGTAAGGTTAGGTCGCCATTGCCGTTTTATTATTATTCAAAGCAGACAATGCCTGTAAATCATCCCATATTCCCAATTGGGACAAGGTTACTGCATTATAATAACCATGTTTATCAGCATATACATTCCACTCTTTTTGACTAGGCCAATGCCCCGTTTCTTTTGCGTACACAATACAGGCTTGCGAAGATTTTATTATATCCGGATACATCAAAACTCCTCCATTAATCTTTATTAATGTAACGCTCTATTTTTAAATAACATTATCTGCAAACGTCAAACATCCAATTAAAAACTGCAAAGCATCGACAGTATGTTATAATCCTTTAGGTCCAAAGTCCCATAAACTAGGATTAACGTCCTGATGCTTATTTCTTTTTCGGATGCGAAAATCCTTTAAAATTAATTCAACTGCGTACAGATTACTAAAAAGCTTCTTCGTTTACCTCCTGACCGGAATTATTATTCCTTCCTCCTGGTAACACGCATAAATTCGTTTAATGAATTGGTGACGGACAAGGTGCTGATCTGTTACAGTTTTGACCCGTAATATAACATTGAAGTTGATACCGTACTCACCAAAGCCGCTATACCGCACAAACGGTTCAAAACCAGCCACACCGCCCTGCGTTTCTTCGAGAACTTCTTTGGCAATAGCGGCAGTAACCTTTTCAACATGGTCAAGATCACTTTCATAGCTAATACCGATGGGAATGGAAATGGAGCATTCCGCAAAGGGCTGGGCATAATTGGTGATTACAGAGGAAGCAATTTTTTGGTTGGGTACGACTACCATATTTTCAGTAGGAGTTTTTATGGTGGTATTACGCCAGTTCATATCCACCACATGCCCTTCTTCGCCTGTGGCCAACTTAACGAAATCACCTGTCTTGATTTGCTTTGATACCAAAATGTTGATGCCTGAAAATAAATTCGCCATGGTATCCTGTAACGCCAAAGCGGTAGCCAAACCACCCACGCCCAAAGCCGTAATCAGCGGTGAAATGGATACTCCTAACGATTCTAATAGCACTAGCATGCCAATGGCGTAAACAGCCAAGTCAATTGTTGTAACCAAAATCGAGGTTGATGCAAGATGCTCCGATCTTTTCCCTAGTTTGTGCTTAAGGTATCCCGAAGCCAAATGAGCAACCATAAGGGTCAAGGTCATAATGACAACAGAGTGGAACAAATGTTGGAGAAACTGCAACGGTCCCGGCGGAATTGCCAGGAATTCCTTAGCAACATATATGCCAATGAGAATGCCCAGCAAGGTAGGTATCCCTCTAAATATCTGCAGCAGCAGCAACTGGGGGATCTTAGTCTTCCTTGCAATAATTTTTAATATTTTACTACATACCCACTGGAGTATGATAATGCCTAATATTAAACAAATAATGAAAGCTGTCAGATGCGTTTTAAAGCCACCGTTTACAATTCGGGTTTCTAGTCCAATAAGAAATTCTAACATGATTCCCTCCTGTGAAGTTAGGTCATTTCTATATAAGCACAAAACCCCATCCCCAACACCTGGCTGAGAGATGGGATTTTAAATTAATCCCGGCTTGTTGTGTCTATTTTGTCAGCAATTCGTTTTAGCGATTTAGAAATGCTGTACAGTAAGTATAACCCACCACCTACTACAGCAATATGAAATACCTGAAAAGCAATTATTCCATAAGGCATATGGCCGTACATTCAAATTCCTCCTTAAAGAGAATCGTTCTATTACGGTCTGCATTTTTCCATGCAAATCCGTTAATTAAAGAATAAGCTCCAATATATAGAATTTCTTTAGAATTGTCAACATGCTCCAAAAAGGAAAAACCGCACCTCAATGCGGTTACCTATCAGCTTACTACAACAATACAGTTAATCGTTAGAAGCTGACCCAATTACAATCCCGATCAAAATAGCGGCTATATCGCGTAATTCCCGGTCATGGCGTTCCCGCTCTCGTTCGCGCCGCTCGTGCCACTCTCGTTCGCTCTCATGATGTCTACGCCGCATTTCTCTTTCGTGTCTCTCATGTTCGCGGCGCATCCGTTCGTCATGTTCCCGTCGGCGTTCATACTCACGATGCTCACGGTAATTATGATGGTCCCGACGGTCAAGCTCTACTATTTGTTGTGGACTATTATAATTTGGCGCAGCTTCAGCTACGACTGCAAACACACTAGACTGCATTATAGCTACCAAAGTATAGATAACTGTCTTTTTTGCCAATGGTTTCATACTATCCCTCCTATATTTACTACCTTAAGAATAATATGGATATATGACAAAACTATGACAGAAAGCATTAGGCAGCAGATTTTTATATACTTTACCCATTTGTCATTTGGTCTTACATAGTAAAGCCGCCCCACCCCTTCGGGATAGAGCGGCCAAATTAAAAGCCTATAAGGCTTTTGCCTGAATTAATCCAGTTGTAGAGGCTTTATCTTACGCACTACGTCAAGAATAGTACCATCTCTGGCTTCCACAATAGCAATCGCTTGATCTTCCCATTCCAGATCATCTGGCGTTCCGACAAGGCTATACGCCTTTTCCATAAGTGACTCAATCGTTACATGGGCTATACCGGCTTTATCCAAACACGCAATCAAATCTGACCGCAACGGATTCACTGCGATACCATAGTCAGTAACCAGTACATCTACGCAATCCCCCGGAGTAGTGACGGTAACCACATCTTTACATACGGTAGCCATGCGTCCCCGGACAAGCGGAGTAACAATAATGCAACATTTACTGCCAGCAGCTGTATCTGGATGTCCGCCCGGAGCGCCGCGTAAAACGCCATCTGACCCTGTAATAACATTAACATTAAACTTCGTATCAATTTCCAAGGCCGCTAATACGACAAAGTCCAGTTTATTTACATAGGCACCTTTATTGGAGGGATTTGCATATTGGCTTGTACAAATCTCATTGTGTTCAGGATGAGTAGCAAGATGTTCAATCGCACCTAGGTCAAAATCCTGCGTATCCAAAAGTTTTTTTACTAAACCTTTATCCTGCAGCTTGCAAATTGCACTCCCCATCCCACCAAGGGCAAAACCCATTGTAATATTTCTTTCCACCATATGTTTTTCCAAAAAGCTATTTACTGCCAGTGAAGGACCGCCGACACCGGTCTGGAATGAATATCCATCCTTAAAATATGGCGTAGAGGCAATAATATTGGCAACATTCTCCGCCATCATTAATTCCCGCGGATTATCGGTCATCCGGGCTTCCAAAGTAGCAATCTTTTTGGGATCACCAACCGAATCTACAATACATACACAGTCAACATCAATAGACGAAATAGTTGCCGGAAGGTTCGGGAAATCTACGAGGGTATCCGTAATAACCACAACATGATCGGCATAATGCGAGTCAGGAACAGCAAATCCCATAGAACCGCAGTTGTTTTTACCGCCAGTCCCTTTGGCATTACCATAATAATCGGAAGTAGATGCCGCCAAAAATGCAATGTCAATATGGACTTCACCGGCTTCAATGGCGCGCGGGCGGCCACCATGACTCCTTATAACTGCCGGTGTTTTTAGCTTGCCTGCAGAGATCACTTCACCAATACGCCCCCGGACGCCTGATGTCTGTATACCAATAACCTTACCTGCTTCAATATAGTCGGCAATAATGTCTTGTGCACTTCCCAGCGAAGTAGCGGCAATCGTAAGATCCTTCAGGCCCATTTCTTCAACAAGAACCTTCGCTACCATACTTGCGACATAGTCACCATTGCGGAAATCTGAATGAAATGAAAAAGTCATGCCGTCATGTGCACCACATTTTTCGCACGCTTCCCGGATGCTTTCGCATAGTTTACTTTCCAGGGGCTTTTCATAGCGTTTTGTCCGCGGAGAATCTTTTTTTACATATTTTCCATCCATATAAAATTTGCCCTGATAAACCTCTTGTCCGTCTTCTAGAAGCTCATCCGGAATTTCTCTACCTACTGCATTTATCATTGCGCTTAACCTCCTACAAATTCTCTTCGTATACGCCGCAGGCTTTTGCCAACGCTAAAATCCGCCGTGCATCTTCAAAGAACGGAATATCTACCATTTTTCCGTCTACCGTATAGACACCAACACCAGCATCTGCCTGTTCATTAAAGGAGCGAATAAGCTTCTCGGCATAAGCGATTTCTTTTTTTGTTGGTGCAAATGTTTCATGTACGAAGCGGATTTGTTTGGGGCTTACGATGCTTTTCCCGTCAAAACCCATTTCTCTGTTTTGCATCACTTCTGCCTGGAAGCCATCCATATCATCAATGTTAGGAAACATGGTATCAAAACATTGCACACCAGCAGCCCGGGCCGCAAGCAGCATCTGTCCCCTGGCCGCCAGCATTTCAATACCGCCTTTAACAATCTGCACATGCATACTTTTTCTGAAATCTCCACCGGAAATAGCGCAGCCAAACATCCGCGGCGATGCCGTAACAATTTCATACGCATTCATAATACCCAGCGGACTTTCCAGTGCAGCCATGAGAATTGTCCTGCCTTCTTCTACACCGAACTCCCGCTCTGCTGCCAATACATGTTCCTCAACAAGTTTTACATCTTTGGCACTTTCGCACTTTGCAATCCGGATACCATCAGCTCCGCCGGCAACGACACACCGGATATCTTCCTGCCAATGCGGGGTATCAAGACCATTGATTCTCACGATTACCTCGGTATTTCCATAATCAATATTCTTAAGAGCATGGTACAGCGAAAATCTTGCCGCATCTTTCTGATTTTCCGCAACTGCATCCTCAAGGTCTAAAATAATACTATCGCTGCCATAAATATAAGCATCCTTAATCAAACCAGGTTTCTGAGCATTCATAAACATCATTGTCCGGCGCAGGCGATTTTTTTGAGGTTTCGGACGTGAAATCATTTCACCAGACCTCCCCACGGAATATTTTTTTCCGAAGTGCCAACACTTCTAAACACCGCACATTCCACGCGGGCTTTCAGCGTAAATTCGAGCGCGCCTTTGTCGATTACAACAATCTTGGCATTTTTAACACCAAGACGTTCCAAGGTTTCCAAAACAGTTGCTTTTATCTGACGTCCATATTGATTCATAACACTGCTCTCAATGCTCAGTTCTATTCCATGAGCAAATGGTTCAACACTAACTTGTGCATCAGTGGATTCTAATGTGCCGGCAAGGGCCGGTTTTTGAATTTCCATAATTCTGTCGCTCCCTTACAATCTTTTTCTACAAAACGATTCTTATCACCATTAAACATAAGTTCATACCATTTGTAAAATTCCTGTTTTTCTTATATTTCTATTCCCAAATGGCATATAACTTCTCTTTTAATTTTCTTATATTACAGGATATAATGTAGATACAAACCATTCCAGATTAGAATGATATATGGTTTTTTTGTTTTCCTTTAGGAATATTTGCGGACTGTAAAACGTAAGGAAGGAAAAATCATGGACGAACGTGACTTTAAACTGCTGGCTACATTAAATAAAACCAGGAATATTACACAGGCTGCTGATATCTTATATATCTCACAATCATCTCTATCCAAGCGCATTCGCGGCATAGAACGCGAACTTGGAGTAGCGCTCATGCTGCGTTCGCGCCAGGGAATACACTTCACAGCAGCAGGCGAGACTGTACTGAAACACACCCAGGAAGCAGCAAAACAGCTGGCTCTTATGCGTAAAGCTATCGAAGCCAGCCGAGATTACATTTGCGGAACCTTAAACGCAGGAATTTCCATCAATTATGCGTTGTATTGCCTGCCTGACCTCTTAGCCTCTTATCGAAAAAAACATCCTCATGTAAACATGCAAATCACTACCGACCAGAGTCGCAAACTATATATTCAATTGCAACACGGTATCATTGATGTTGCAATTTTGCGCGGCGAATATGATGATTGGAAAGGCCAAAAAATCTTATTAAGCAGAGAGAAAATTTGCGCCATCCACACTCAGGAGGAATCTAAGCCTTTAACCGAAATTCCTTATATTGGGCGGAGTACAGATGCCGAATTTGAACGGGAATTGGCGCAGTGGATGCACGAAAACAACATTCGTCCTGATGAAGATCATGGCATTTATGTCGACAACATCACCACCTGCGTAGAAATGGCGCGCAGGGGATTGGGCTGGGGAATCGTACCGGAAATATGCCTGAAAGATTTTACCGGCTGTGTACGTCCTCTGTTTTTCGCAAATGGTGAACCCCTTATGCGCTCGACCTATATCATGTATTCAAGCCAAATACTTGATTTGCCGCAAGTCAGAAGTTTTATCGATTTAGTAAAAAATCCGCAGGAGGAATTTTCTTATGTCTAACTATAATGTTTCGACAATCTATTCGTCAGATACAAGGAGCTTCCATCAAATCGACTTGCTGCTTCAGCAGGAAGGGCTGCATCGCGATCAGAATCTTGATTATACCTGCGGAATTTATGATGACGATATGAACATCATTGCCACAGGTAGTTGTTTTAGCAATACCCTGCGTTGTCTTGCCGTAAGCAGTTCCTATCAAGGCGAAGGCCTTCTCGCTAAGGTGATTACTCATCTCATCGAATTCCAACACAATCGCGGCAACCGTCATTTATTTCTCTACACAAAATGCGATACTGCTCAATTCTTTGGCGATTTAGGCTTTTATGAAATTATCCGTATAGCCAACCAAATTGTCTTTATGGAAAACCGGCGCAGTGGCTTTTCTGAATATCTTGAGGCACTCTCTGGAAAAAATCCCACTCCTCAGCTGTCTCTCCAGAGCAAAATTGCCGCCATTGTTGTAAACACCAATCCTTTTACACTCGGTCATCAGTACCTTGTAGAAAAAGCCGCAGCAGAAAATGATCTATTACATCTCTTTATCGTGAGTGAAGATGCCAGTTTGATTCCTTTTTCCGTTCGAAAAAAGCTTGTCATCGAAGGCACGTCCCATCTGCACAATATTATTTATCACGACACCGGCCCCTACATTATCAGCAATGCTACTTTCCCCAGTTATTTTCAAAAAGATGAAGCCGCTGTTATAACCAGCCACGCCGAACTTGATCTGGAAATCTTCAAAAAAATATCGTCTACCTTAGGCATTCAGCGGCGTTATGTAGGCGAGGAACCCACCAGTCAGGTTACCGGCCTCTATAACCAAATTATGCACACAAAACTGACTCAAGCGGGAATTGATTGTATCATCATCCCCCGCAAAGAAATAAACGGAAAGATAATTAGTGCTTCTATTGTAAGAAAAGCACTCCAGGATGACGCTATCCATGTATTAAAGGATCTTGTCCCCGAAACCACCTTTCGCTTTTTCCAAAGCGAAGAAGCTCTCCCTATCATCCAGGCACTCAAAAACAGCGAAAATGTTATCCACTATTAGAAATCATCTTTGGATTGAGACTATCCTAAAACCAGCTACGTTCTGACATAACAAAGGCTTCCGATTTCTCGGAAGCCTTTGTTTCTCTGGCATGCCTGGTACGACTCGAATGAACGAAAACCCGCTTATAAGATTTTACATGAACAATACCCCGCGTTTTCCTCACTGTTCATTTGAGATAGCATATATCTTTTCAACCACCATCCTCATCAAAATGGGCATTAAGATGTAAAAAGGTAGTCCATAATAGTGTTCCCATCGTATAGGGGTGTACAGACCTAGCGCTTCCAATATGGGTTCAAAACAGAAAGAAAATACGAAGCCAGTTATAAACGATACCTTAATAAAATCCTTCCATTGCGGAAAGTACTGATATTCCAACATATATATGATAGGTAATGGACTAATATCAATATAGGCTATTAGCGGACCAAGGGGGAATAATTTAAACGAATAGTACCAAATCCCAAACTCAAACCCAGAGAGGTCAAGAGTAATAGTTATCAGCATTAGGAGCGTACCGAATAAAATTAGTTTTGGCAGCTGTTTTCTATCTCCTATGAAGCAAAAAATAATCCAGGGAATAACGAGTGTAGCTAATATAAACCACCATTGCCAAGTGAATAAATCTGTTGCCTGCCAATTTTCAATACGTGCCTGCGTTAACTCTTTCGTCATTTGCGCTAGTTGTTCATCTGTTGGAAAGCTGCTCATGTTTCTCCTCTTGTTTAAGGTATAGTTACTTAAAATCAGTAATATGAAAATCAAATACGACTAAAACCAGAATGGAGAACAACGCACCCATTAGCCACGCGAGTAGCGGATTGTAGAGGTGAACACGCAGAGCGACAAACAAAACGATGTTTACTAATACGGACCACCACAGCGTCCAACCGTTATAGTAGCTTCCGATACCTACAATCAGACTTAATGCCTCCATTGCGGAGTAAATGGATACCCATACGGCAATATATCTGGCCTGCCGCCACCAGGATTGTGTTGGATACCGAGACAAAAATAAAAGTACAGTCGCTGGATATATAGTGAACGCGTAAAACAAAGCAACTGAGGTGTGATTAGGGAAATTGGGGCTTGGACAGTAGAACCACAGCGAATGATTATACATTATGAAATCAGATATAAAGCTGAGTGCCATCAGAAATAAGTAGGTTGGATAATAGGATCTCCAGTTTTTCCATTCTGACCATTTCCAGGCTGCTAGAATAAATACAATTCCGAAAATTATCCTCATACAATCACCGATTATAGTCTTCTCAATCTAAACCCATATATTCATTGAAAGCGGTTCCATTTTAAAGCATTTGCCATCTTGCGCAAAGCAAATGCCGTCACGAATTGACATGTGTCAAAGTGACGGCATTTGGGGCGCTTATAGATTTTTTCCCTATCGTTTTCTACATTGCCCAAACCCTATATATGACATCTAAAAGATTTAAAGCTTTTGCATTTCTTTTGTTAAATATCCTTGCATAACCCATTTAGAAGAATGCCAAATTGCGTCTATCTTTCTTTGTGCAAAAAGTAGTCCTTCTTATTATAGATTGTAATTTTAATTGATGATGTTTTTTTTATCGGCTCTAAAGATGTGTTTTTCTTTTGTAAACCAATATTCATAACAATACTAACCATAGACCAATAAACTGTCAATTCAGCCAACTCTTCCAGTATCTGGTGATAAGAATGCAGATGTAAAAGCATATTTTTGTCACATAGGACAGCCATTATTGCTGCTACTAATAAAATAGTAAGATCAAGTACAGGCAGCTGTTTATGGCAGATGAAAATTCCCTTTGCATTCCAGTAAACAGCAATTAGCGTAACCACGATGACTATAATTACAAACGGTTTAACAAGAAATCCATATGGCAATTGTTGTAGCGTAATAAACTCAGGACCGTGTGTTCCTATAGAAACCGGGTAAAATATCCGTCCCCAGCTCACTTCACGTAAGATAGCCAGTATCCAGCAAGGGGTTAGACATAGCCAAAGGTTCCGAGATTTTCGGTCGTCCCTTTTATTCCATGCTACAAAACATGAAACTACTAATCCGGCAGCCAAAATAAGTATTTGTAAGTTTTCGATCACTCCATTTTCCCACCCCCACGATGTAGGAAGCCAAAGTCCGGCAGGAAACATGAGGGCCAGCAAAAGAACGGAGAGATACGTGGTTGGAAACACTTTGTAAAGCAAACAAGAACTCATAGGTTTTTTCATAAAGACCACCTCGATATTATCCCAATAACTGTTTAGTCTTTTGTTACCCTAACAGAAAGTATAACTTTCTTAAAAGCAGGATAAGGGCAACATCGACTTCCGCCATCGCTAAAAGCTCGGCGCAAGCCGTGTTTTCTTTATATCATTCATACTGATACATTTCGAATTCCCTGCAAATAATGATAAATAGCTTGTATGGTATAATCTTTATAGTCATCTTCAGCTAACCGCCCTTGTTCTGTTAGCACAGATGTAGAAGCATACGGTGCATGCATGATTTCCATTAGTACAGAAGTTGCACTGTAAGGTTCTAAGTCAGAAAGAAATTCATTTTGAGAAATTCCATGTGATAAAGCAAATAAGATGCTTTGGTAAAATTGAACAGTATATTCTTTTACTAAATTGCTGCAAACGGCGTTCCTGCGGTTTATTTCATAATGCCAAAGTGTAGTTAGATAAGGTTGCGAACTCTTGACGGCAGCAATCATTTTCGCATATTCACCTAAGCGCTCAGTGGCTGTTGATCTGTAACTAATTCTCACTTTCCGCAGCGCTTGGAGTGCAGGTAAAAATTGTCTACTTAAGACTTCCTGGTAGAGTTTATCTTTGCCCCCAAAATAATAGGAAACCGCGGCACAGTTGACATTAGCTTCCTTCGCTAATTGCTTTATTGTTACATACTCAAATCCTCGTTTAGCAAAAAGTGTAGAGGCAGCATCTAGAATTTCGTCTGCCGTTTTTTTTCTCATATCATAACTACCTGCCTTCTTTGCTAAAAGCTATGTTTTTTCTAAAAAACATAGCTTTTTTTAACATACATGATTCTCCTTAGTAAGTTATTGAGTTATTCGCTTCCTATCGCTTTATCCAATTGTGCCTTACTTATGTTATAGTCAAACAATGAATTAGTATAATTGGTTTTTGCCTGGTTCAAAGCTAATTCGGCATCCATAACATCCAAATTAGTACCAACCCCCGCACTATACGCTTTTTGCGCAATATCAAAATTCACACTGGCTTCTTCCACAGCCACCTTATTGGTGCTTATTCGCTTTTCTGCTTCCTTCATACTTAAATAAGCATCGCTGATTTCCAAGGAGATGTTTTCCTGTGTTTGTTGTGCCTGTTTCCTTGCAGCTAACTCACCTGCCTGTGCCTGCTTGATTTTTGCTTGCGTATTACCAGAGTCTAATATATTAAATTGTGTAACTAACATGGCCGTCCAGTCTCTGTTATCTATACCTGCAAAGTCATTATCATCCCAAGCCATTGTCCCCGTCATTGTAACCTGGGGACGTTGTCCACTTTGAGCTATTTTGATTTGAGCTTGTTCCCTTTTGATATTAGCCTGCTGTTGAACCATTTCCGGACGATGCGCCAATCCATAAGCTGAAACGTCGTCAAAAGTTAACGTATATTCTTGATATATTAGCGGTTCTGTAAGCGCAATTTCACTACGCAAGGGTAATCCCATGCTTTTATTTAGGCTATAGATCGCTAAATCGTAAGCGTTTTGCGCTTTTACTAAATTGTTTTCCGCATTCGCCAGGCGTACCTTGGTTTGCAGTACGTCATGCCATGGTACTACACCGGTATCGTACATTTGCCGAACACGATTTAAGTGAGCACTAAAATCATTCACCGTTTGTTTTGCAATTTCTAGTAAGGTCTGGCCTTGCAGCACATTATAATAACCCATACTAGTCTCTAATTTGAGCTGTTGTTTGGTGGCTGTAACTTCAAGCTGCGACACATCGTGACTTAGTTTAGCTTGTTTGATAACATGTTCAAGTTTACCACCAGTGTAGAGTGGAATGCTGGCGGTTATTTGGTTACTAAAATAGTTATAAGGAGAAATTGCCGATAGAGAGGATACCCACGTGGGTGGCGAAGTAGAACGCAAATCTGTATGGGTAAAATCGATAGATACAGCTTTATTAGTTTGAGCCTCTTTCAGTGCCCAAACTGACTGTTCGTTACGTGCTTCTACAATCTGCAATGCCGGATTATTTTTGAAAGTCAACGCAATACTCTCATCAAGAGATAGTTCCATCGGCATTGCCAATGCAGATTGCCAAAATGTAACGGAAGCAATAACCGGTAAAAGAGCAGTTTTCCAATAATTTAATCTTGATTTCACTGTTGTCTCCTCTTCAATTAGTCTTATTAGTTTATTATGTTTTTTGTAAAGACTATTTAACAATCAAAACAGGACATGGGGAATGGTGAACGACATAAGTGCTAACACTCCCCATTAGCAAACTTGAAATAGCTCCTAACCCCCGGCTGCCGATGACGATGATATCATAACCGTTTTGTGCGGCAAAGTCAGTAATCGCAGTACGTGGTTCACCAAGTTCGTTGTGTGTCTGAATGTGAATGCCTTCCGGAACCTGTTTTATAGCCTCTTCAAGGATTGTTTTTGCAAAGTTTGCAGGATCTGTAGCTGGGTTTGCTGGAATTTGATTTCCCTTGACTTGTTCGTATAGGGGGACTTGCTGTGATAAAACAGATACGTAAAGAATACTGATTTCGGCATTAAAGGAGCCTGCTAACGCAACAGCATGTGATAATGCTTTTAACGAATGCTTAGAACCATCAATAGGAACTAAAATTTTTTTATATAAAACTTCCACGGTGATCAACTCCTAAAAAATATATTGATGCTTATTACTTTTTTCTAAATGACTTTGCAAAGTGACTATCAAACAGAATGATCAGTATTAATTTTCAAAGAACTTTGCATAGTGTTACCAGGCTGGGCATTATACCAGGCAGCATACATAACGGGCAATACGATAAGGGTTAAGACGGTAGCCCCCATTAAACCCGCTGCAATGGCAACAGCCATCGGCCCCCAAAATATACTCGAAACCAAAGGTATCATCCCTAAAATCGCGGCTGCTGCTGTCAAGAGGATAGGGCGCATCCGGATAACTGTGGCATTTATAATGGCATCCCAGAGAGTTTCGCCGGCTTCCAGCAATTGCTCAATTTGATCCATCAATATAACGGTATTGCGCATAATGATCCCAGATAAAGCCAAAATACCCAACTGTACAACAAAACCCATAGGACTGTTGGTAAGCAGCAGCCCAACAGCTACACCGATAATACCTAATGGAGCAGTAAGGAGTGTCAAAATCATTTTAGGAATATTTTGCAGTTGTATCATTAAGAAGATCATGATCGCGATGATCATAGCCGGGATCGGTTGCGCCATAAAACCGGCGGCTCTAATACTATCTTCCTTGGGACCGTCATACTCAATGCTATAGCCAAACGGCAAACTTGCACGCAGATCAGCGAGATTGTTATATACCTTCTCCGCTACATCGTCACCGGTCACATCATCAGAATTTAATTCCGCCTGTATCCAGATCATCGGCTTCAAATCACGCCGGTATATCAGACCGTCCTCAGTCTCAAAACTAATTTTAGCAATCTGATCTAATGGCACATAACGTCCATTACCAATCGGGATATTGAAATCTTTCATATATGCAGCGTTATTTCTATCCTGAGCATCAAATCTGAGAAGCATATTGACCGTTTTATCATTTTCCCTAAATTGAGTTATGTCAGTTCCTGACTGCTGCAACTGAAGAGCAGTTGCCAGAGCCTGTGATGTAATACCAAGGTTTCGAACTTTATCCTGATCTATGGATAAATGCATAACTTTACTTTTTTCGCTCCACTTTAGGTTAACATTACTAGTATGGGGATTGGCGGCCATAACTGTCCGTACTTGTTCTGCAATATCCCTCACTTTATCCACATCATATCCTTTTACGCGCAGCATGACCGGATAGTCGGATGACGGTCCATTATTGATTACCTTAGTGTGAAATTGCACGTTAGGAAATTCCTTGCTTAGTAACTCACGATATTTGGTCTGCAGTTCATTTCGGGCTTTTGCATCTTTAGCCACAATAATAAATTCGGAGAAATTACTCTTGTTAGACGTAGGGTCAAAACTTAAAACAAACCGTGGAGCACCTTCACCCACATGATATGTATAATAAGAAATTTGTGGATCGTCTTCTAACTTTTTTGCAAACTGACGAGCTACAGCATCCGTATTCTTAATTGAAGAACCTTCTGGCAGTTCCATTTGAACAATCAGTTCCGGGCGGGTGGATGCGGGAAAGAATTGTTGTTTTACTAACCCCAATAAGCCAATTGCACTGATAAAAACAACTAGAGTCGCAACCAGTACCGTTTTTCTATGTGTCAGGCACCAAACTAAAGTTTTTCTGAATGTATGATAAAAGTTATTATCATACAAATCATGTTCTGTTTCACCGTCACCTTTTGCTTTAATTTTGATAAACAAATAACCTAATAGCGGGGTGACTGTTCCGGCAACAAGCCAAGAAGCAATCAATGCGATGGTTACAACCGAAAAAATAGTGACACAGTATTCTGAGGCACTTCCAACAGCAAAGCCTACTGGTATAAAACCAGCGCAAGTTACCAATTCTCCGGTTAAGCGGGGATACGCCGTTGAACTATAAGCAAAACACGCTGCATTAAACCGATTCCAACCTTGCTCCAGCTTAACGACCATAGTTTCGATAGTAATAATGGCATCATCAACTAACAGCCCCAGTGCAATAATGAGTGCACCCAACGATATTCTTTGTAAATCGATGCTAAACAGGTTCATGAAAGTAAACACGATTGCTATGACCAGCGGAATACTTAAAGCTACTATAACTCCGGAACGCACACCCAGACTAATAAAGCTTACAATAAGAACAATTACAATAGCTTCAAACAGTGATTCTATAAATTCATCAATCGAGCTTTCTACGACTTTAGGCTGATTAACGGTCTGATGAATCTCTAGCCCAGCGGGAAGTTCTCTTTTTACCTCTTTAATTGCTTTTTCTATATTTTCACCCAATACAAGCACGTTGCCGCCGGGTTCCATAGCTAAGGAAATCCCGATACCTGGTTCTCCGTTATAATAAAACTTAGGTTCTGAAGGTTCTGTATAAGAGCGGGTAATTTTAGCAATATCACCTAACCGGAAAGTACGTCCGTTGGCTTGAACGGGAGTATTGCGAATATCTTCCATGTTTCCAAACATCCCAGTAATTCGCAAATATACATTATCAGTTGCGGTCTCCAGCATACCGGACGCAGCCATAGCATTTTGTGCCTGCAAAGTAGCTGTAATCAGATTAGGGTCAATCCCCAATTGAGCTAGTTTACTATTCTCTATTTCAATATAAATTTTTTCTGTTTGTACACCGAGCAGATTCACTTTTTTGACATTGGGGACCCCCAGTAAAAATCGCCGGATTTTTTCGGCTTTTTCCCGCATGTCCTCATAGGTATAACCATCGCCAGTCAAAGCAAATACCACACCGTACACTTCATCAAACCGGTCATTAAACTGCGGAGGTGTGACCCCCGCAGGCAGCGTACCAGCTATGTCATTAACCATATTACGTGCTTCTACCCATTTACTGCGAACTACTTTTTGTGGAACCGAGTCTTTTAAATGAATGTAAATAACAGTGGCTCCTGGAGTTGAATAGCTTTTTACATAATCAAGCCCAGGCAGATCCTGTAATTTCTTCTCAATTTTATCAGCAACCTGCTCCTGCATTTGCATAGCTGTAGCTCCCGGCCATGCAGCAGTGACAATCATTTGCTTTATAGTAAAATCCGGATCTTCCATACGACCTAAATTTTTATAAGAGTAAAAACCCGTTATAAAAAAGAGCGCGATAAAGAAATAAATAAAATGTTTATGATTGAGAGACCATTCGGTCAGATTGAAACTCTTCATAGAGAATCACCGCCAATGTTCACTTTTTGTCCTTTAGTAAGTTTATGTACTCCGGCAATGACGATCCGGTCTCCCTGACGTAAACCGCTGATGATTTGGATTGTATTGTCCTTTCCATAATTGCCAGTCTGGATAGAACGCAAATTAACTATTCCATCTGCTACCACCCAAACGGCAGGAGTAGTGGTTCCAGTTTGATAAACAGCCGGTATCGGTATATATATGGTTGGCTGCACTGCTTTGTCAGCAATGGATACGGCAGCAGTCATACCCAATCTAATTTCAGGCGGTAAATTGATTAAGCTAATTCTCACTTTAAAAGTTCGGGTGGCTTGATCGGCCATTGGGGAAATTTCTCTTACGCTGCCATCGACTGTTACACCAGGTAAAGCCCAGAAGGAAACTTGAATTTTTTCAGCTTTACGCAGTTCTTCAATACGATTTTCCGGCACACTGATCTCTACTTCCCTTTCACCGTCCTGTACAACAGTAACTATGACTTGCCCTGCGCTCACCACCTGGCCTATTTCCGCAGAAAGGCTTGACACAACGCCTGGTTTATCTGCTTTTAAAAGTGTATAATCCAGTTGATTAGTTCCTTGCGAGTATTGAGCATTAGCTTGTTGCACCCCTGCCGCTGCCACTTTATAAGCGTTGGCATACTGGTCATATTGGGATTGGCTGATAGCACCGCCTTCTAATAATTCCCGATATCGTTTGAGGTCGCTCTCAGCTAACTGCAACCTTGATTCGGCCGAATATACTTGGGCAGAATAGTTATTTACCGTTTGCACAATATCTTTGGCATCAATCTGCATGAGTACATCACCAGCATTTACATTGCTGCCCAATTGCACATTTCGTTTTACAATTTTCCCGTTCACCTGAAAGGCGAGCTGGCTTTCATATCGACCTCGCACTTCGCCGGAATAGGTATATCCTTGCGCTACTCCTGTAGTATCAATAACGGTAGTGCGCACGGTTGGAATATTTTCAACTACAACTTGGGAACGGTTGTGTTCCTTCCAGACAACACTGCCAATGATGCCTACTCCAACTACTGCTGTAGCCAAGACATAATATAATTTTTTCTTAGGTATGTTAGTTAGCCATTTTAATTGTTGCATTAGTTTCACTCCTTAGTTTTAACTTTATCGTAGACAGCTAGTGGGAAAGCTCCCTATGGTGGAGCTCGTAGCAGTTCCTGCAATGACTCTGTATTATTGTTGTTACTAATTCGGTTGTTTGGGAATGATTTTGCACCTTCAGACCCATTATGACGTTCTTTTTTTCGGCTATTAATGTGTTGTTGCAAAGATACTTCTCCTTCTGTATGCAATATATTCATGTTTCAATGTTAAGAATAGAGTTAGCATTAAGCCAATTAATTAAATGTGTTTAATTAATTGGCTTAAAAAAATCCGATCATTCCCACTTGCTGACCGGATAGGCGAAAAAAATATAAACAAACTTTATTATGTTTATATTAATGACACCATTTCAAGGGTTAAATCTTACATTGCAGTAGTGAATTGCTTTCACGGGAATTAATTAAACGTATTTAATTAATTCCCGTGAAAAAACCGCTCAACAACGCAGGTTGGATAGCGGGCAATTTCAAGAAAATATTCAATTGTATTTACTTTGCTTTATAATGAGATATGAATCGTTCCTTCCTGTGCTCCTAAAGCTTTCTCGATAAGAGCTTCAGCCATCTTTAGACGCTCGGATAGAGTTTCCTCAGAAACTTTTTCATAAAGAGTCTCAACTAAAAACTCTAATATTATTAAGATATAATTTAGAGAAGTCTGCGGGGTAATTGCATTGAAGAGCTTTGTTTGATTTCCCTCTTCAATAAATTTCAATCCATAAGGCACAAGTAATATCTTGATTTGGCGAGCTATTCTATCTCTTATTTTCAAATTTTCTTCATCATATACAGCCTGGAGCAGTAATTGATCTTTCACGCAAGCATCTTTCAGCACAATACTAATCATTAGGCTCATTTTTTCGGCCGGACTGATATTTCTGGAATGAGTCATATCTTTAATATCGGAAATGAACGACGAAATATGGCGATTGAGCAGTGCTTCTAAAATTTGTTCCTTGGATTTAAAATAATAATAAAACATTCCCTGTGTAACACCCATTTTTTTCGCAATATCGCTAATGGTTGTTCCGTGATAGCCTTTAATAGTAAATAAGTTTTCGGTTGTATCTAAAATCTCGGCAATTCGAATTCGGGGATCTTGTGAAGGTCTGGCCATAATACACCTCAATAATTTAAACGTGTTTAAATTATAATTCTTAAAATGAAAATTTTCAAGTATTATTTTTCCATATTATTTTAAAAGCTCGCTGCTTAGCGTTATTTGCAGGACGGCCGAATTGCTATGCCATCCATGGCGCAATCGGCACTAGCGCCATCCAGGCGCGTCGCCAGCAGAAGCCTTAGTCGTTCTTATGTCAACAGAATTTTGTTATAAATTCTGGTAGACTAAAGAAAACACGACTTGCGCCGAGCTTTAGCGAAAGTGCAAGTCGATGTTGCCCTTATCCTGTTTTTAAGAAAGTTATACTTTCTGTTAGGGTAAAAAAGGCCTCCGATTTCTCGGAAGCCTTAGTTTTCCTGGCGCGCCCGCCTGGCACGATTCGAACGCGCGGCCAACCTTAGTATCTTACTATAGCTTGAATTTCGCGACAGTATTTTGCAATTTTTCAGCCATCCTAACCAGGGATTGGCTGGCTGCTGTAATTTCTTCCATAGAGGCTGCATGTTCTTCGGTCGTAGCCGATACCGTCTGAGTATGCGCGGCTGCTTCCTTGCTTATTTTATCAATATCGGTTACTGCCACTACAATCTGTTGACTTTCATCAGCCATCTGCTGCATGGCTGATGAAATACACTTGAATTGTCCTGAGACACTTTCAACCAGTCCCACAATTTCTTGAAAGGCTTGCCCGGCAGTGTTTACTACCTCACTGCCTTTTTTAACTTCACGCGTGCCATCGTTCATTGCGACTACAGCTCTATCTGTCTCTGTCTGAACTTCGATAATTAATTCGGCAATCTGTTTGGCCGCTTCCTGGGATTGCTCGGCCAATTTCCTTACTTCTTCAGCTACCACAGCAAAACCCCGGCCCTGCTCGCCAGCGCGGGCTGCTTCAATCGCCGCATTAAGTGCTAGCAGATTAGTCTGTCCGGCGATACTGGAAATGGTTTCGACAATCTGACCGATTTTTAATGAACGCTCGCCTAATTGGGTTACGGCATCTGCCGAATTGGCAACAGTACGTTCTATAATATCCATCTGCTGCATAACCGCTTCAACTGATTTTCCACCACTTTGCGCCGCCGTTGCCGCCTGCTCGGATATGATATTTACAGAGCTGGCATTTGCTGATACTTCCTGGATACCTGCCGACATTTTTTCCACCACGATTGAGGTAGTATCAACGGCACCCACTTGCTGTTCAGCGCCTTGCGCTAATTGGCAAATGGTATTTGCTACTAACTGGGTAGCCTGACCCGACTGTTCGGCGCTTGCCGTAAGCTGCTGAGAAGAAGCGGATACCTGTTCGGCCGAAGTCATAATATCCAGAATGATGTTCTTTAAATCTTGCCGCATTTTATCCAGCGATACAGCCAGTTTATTAACTTCAGCCACGCCCTTGACTTGAACATTTTGCCGTAAGTTTCCTCTGGCAATTTCATCGGCAACCTGTACCAGTTCATTAATAGGCTTAGCCATTCCTTTGGCCACATAAATGGCCGTTCCTGCCGCGAGGAACACAGCCAGCAAAATCAATATCGACATCACCAGCAAACTTTGCTTAATCTGATCAGCAATTTCTTTTTTGGGCAAGTAGGTAATTACACCCCAGTTGAAGCTTTTAACAGGCGAAAATACAATTAAGGAGTCTACCCCAACCGACGATGCGGCCTCCATATTGCCAGTCTGACCGGCCATAACATTTTGAGCATACTTAGCTTGCCCCATATTTTCCTGCTTGGTTACCATATCGGAATTTATACTGGCCAGTAAAGTACCTTCATTATCCACTACATCCACATAACCTGAAGTACCAACCGAGGTACGGGAAGCAATTTCTCCAATGGTTTTTAAACTTACATCTCCAGCCAGTACTCCAACAATATTGCCGCGGGAATCTTTAATCGGCGCTGAAATAGTAATGGTTGGCGCATTAGTCAATTGCGAGATATAGGACTTGGTAAGAAAAATATTACCTTGTAGGGCATTTTTAAAGTAGTCTTTATCCGCTTTATTGTTTAGGGCGGTGTTGGTGGTTTTTGCAATCTGCATACCGGTTGCATTCATAACATAGATTGTTTCAAATTCCGGATGCTTTTTTTGAGTAGTAATTATCATTTCACGAAACTTGGCCGCATCCATGGAATAGGCAGTAGGCGACAATGCCAGTATTTCTAATAAAGTTTTGTCATTACTCATGAATTGTTCAATTTCATGGGCAGTTTGGGTGGCTATTGTTTGATTATTTCTCAGTATTTCTTGCCTGGCGGAGTTAACGTTCATATAAGAACTGACACCACCAATTACCATTGCCGACAGCGAGGAAAATAACACCAATAATATGATTAACCGCATCTGTAAGGTATCTCTTTTCACGTTTCAACCCCCTTGATTACTCGTTCTTGACTGATATGCTGTCTAAACCAATACAGAAAAGCTGTAATCACTAGTGGCAGAAGCAAGCCTCACTAGTGATTACAGTCAAAAAACCATGAATAATCTTAATTAATTACCTGAAACTGCAATAACTTCAATCTCAACTAAAGCGTCTTTCGGCAACCGGGCAACTTCAATACAAGCACGAGCCGGAAAGTCCCTGTTAAAGTATTCAGCATACACAGTATTTACGCTGGCAAAGTCGTTCATATCTTTGAGAAACACGGTGGTTTTAACAACATCTTCAAGCGTGGCTCCCGCTTGCGACAAAATAGCTTTTATGTTTTCTAAAGATTGCCTTGCTTGTGCTATAACTCCGCCTTCGGCAAATTCTCCGGTAGCAGGGTCTACAGGCAACTGTCCAGATACAAATATAAATCCGTTAGCTTTAATTGCTTGCGAATAAGGGCCAATTGCCTTTGGGGCTTTATCCGTATGTATAACTTGTTTCATGTGTGATCTCCTTTTTACAGTTTGTTAACTGCTGCTTCGATTCTTTCCAATGCTTCTACCAGACGGGAACGGGGACAAGCAATGTTCATTCTCATAAAGCCAGCGCCGCCAGGTCCAAAGGTTGATCCCTCATTCATAGCAACTTTTGCTTGTTCTAAGAAAAAGGTATTTAGCGCTTTGGGTGCCATATTTAATTCTTTGCAGTTTAACCAGATGAGGTAAGTGGCTTGCGTTTTGGTGACTTTGAGTTTAGGAATTCTTGCAGCAACGAAATTTTCCAGGTATTTGAGGTTACCCTCTAAATACTCTAACAATTGGTCTGCATAGTAATCACATTCATTATAGGAAACTTCAATCGGCAAGGTACCAAATATAGTTCTGCCATAGGCTTTGTTATCTTCCAGCGGCGCATAAAACAGATCGTGGTTATGCCGGTTCGGAATAACTACCGCCCCGGTTCTTACGCCAGCAATATTAAAGGTTTTGCTGGGATTAACGCAAACTACACAGTTGTCTGCCGCTTCCTCAGATATGCTTCCAAAAGGAATATGTTTGTTTCCTTTATAAACAATATCGGAGTGAATTTCATCGGAAACCACAAATACATTATATTTTAGACAAAGCTCGGACATTCTGGTTAACTCTTCTCTGGTAAAGCATTTGCCAACAGGATTATGGGGACTGCATAGTAAAAACATGGTGGTTCTTTTTTTGCTAAGTAATTCCTCCAAGTTTTCAAAATCCACTTCATAACTGCCATCATCTTTTAAAATCAGGTTATTTCCAAGAATGTGCCTGCCGTTATTGGGGATGATGTCATGGAAGGGATGGTAAGCCGGCATCTGAATTACAATGTTATCACCAGGATTGGTGAAGGCACGCATAGCATATACAATAGCAGGCACTACCGCCGGTGTATATTCTACCCAATCAATGTCAACATCCCAGCCGAATCTTTTTTTCTGCCAGTTAACAATGGACTGCTCAAAATTTTTACAGTTTACGGGATATCCATAGATACCATGTTCCGCTCTTTTAACTAGAGCATCAATAACCGGTTGTGGACTTTTGAAATCAGTATCAGCTATCCACATAGGTATAACATCATCTGCATAAGTATCCCATTTTTTACATTCGGTTCCCTTCCGGCTAACAAGTTCGTCAAAATTATGCTTTAACATTGCAATCCCACCTTTATATTTTATATTTAAACTTGATCTTCAGGATTAATTCCTAACTTTCTGCGCCAATAGCGAGAATATATAGCACCTAGCGGATTATGAGCGAGTACTCTGTCTTTGGCAACTAAACAAGAACAAGGCACGGTGCAGGCACCCGTAAACAAGGCATCATGGCCTACACATAAGCCTACGGTAATACAGAAATCAACCTCTTTATCCTTAAGTACTTTAGCTTGCATTACAGGATTGCACATAGTTTCACGCGCGCCTTCTTTAATTTGTTCCAAACCGAGACTATCCTTAGCAATACCACAGACCTTACAACAAACCGAATACACTTCAAAATTCTTTGCAAAGTACTCTTCAATTAATTTTGCTTCTTGGTTTAGACCGATACAGAACGCCATACCTATTTTTTTATAACCCATGAGCTTGCAAAATTCAGCAGTTTCCTCAAGCCGGGTAAGATTATTATAAAAACGTCCTTCTGTGCAAGCGGCGGCCTTCATAATATCGAGCCGCTCGTCCACATAGGCTTCCTTAACATCCGCAAGTTGGATTTTAGTACAATTTTGACCTTCTAGGTAACATCTTCTGTGAGTACATTTTGCACATTTCAATATGTAACAGCTCCTTTATTTGACTAATATAAATACCACATTTACAAGTGCAGCTACTGCCATAGGAATTGCCGTTCTTTTTACTACTTGCACAGGCGATACGCCGGCAACACCGGCGATAGCAACAATGGCGGCAGTAATTGGTGACACAACACGTCCAAAGCTTGTCATAATTTGCATTGGTACCAAAAGCGTAACAACATCAATTTTTAACGAGGCAGCAATCTTAGGCGCAAGGGCAGCAAAGGAAAAGAATGCAGCATTACCTGATCCCATCAAGAAGGCAGATGCGGCAATTACTATACAGAAAAGAATAATCAAGGCATGAACCCCGAGGCCAAGACTTTGAGCACCGATAGTCATAGCATCAACAGCGCCAATTTTCATTAAACCGGCAGCAAATACTTCACCTGCTACTATTAAGCTGACTACAGTGGCAAAGCTATTTCCCATTCCTTCATATAAATATTTTAGGCTTTGTAAAGTACCCCGAATATCTTTAGTTCTTACATATTCAAAAATCATACTGATAAAAGTGCTTAAGAACATGGCGGTAACGACATCCATTTTAATTGTACTTTTAAAAATTGGGCTAAAGCCTAGGATGAATATCATCGGGATAATGGGAAGAATAGCATAAATCAAAGGTGGACGACTTTCGTCTGTAACAAGATCAGCAGAAGTATCGTAACCTGCAAACCCCTCTTTTTTGTCCCACCATTTTTGCACATAGTAATGCACAACACCGAGAATCAAAGTTGTTGTAACAAATATTGGTAGTTGATACTCAACAAAATAAACTGCCGGATCAACTTTACAGATATTTGCTGCAAGAATTGCATTACCCGAACCAGGACCAACATCCATATATTGCGCACAGCCAATTACGCCAAGCGCCGATAATTTGCTAACGCCAGTTCTTATAAGAATCGGATACAGCGTTACCATGAGCAACAAGGCCAGTCCGGCATGACTTGGAATAAACAAGACCAGAAACTGACTCATGAAAAAACTAAGAACAAGAAGAATATAAGGCGATTTAATATGTTTAAGGGGAGAAGCAACTACAGCGAATAAAGATTTACTTGCCCCGATATATTCCATATATTTTGCAAAGCCTGCGATTGACATAATAGTCAGGCCAAGGCCGGCAATGCGGGAACTAAGCAATACTTTAATCGTATGAAAAATATCTAACAAAGCGGAGCCGGCGGATTCTTTAGCGACAAGTATAGGATTGGTGCCGAGAAAGAAGGTAGCAAGGAGTAAAACAATACCTGCGATCAGAAGAATAGCTTGTGGATAGTGTTTTTTTATAATCATATAAATGACCCAAGCAACCACTAAAACTGCAATAATAACACCCATGTTAGATCCCTCCATTATAAAATTCAATGTGTTGACTGTTGAAAGCTTTTCCTTTCCATAGTAGTAAAACCGCGTAACTCATCTATTTTTATTGGTGGGTAAACTCACCAAATTGTTGTTGGTATTCCGGTATACCATTAAATACAACCCAAAATTAGCCTCCAAAGATTTTATTCAGAATGAATTATTTTTTGAATCGCGATTCTACCACTGTTTAAGTGTTCTTGCATAACATGAACTGCCGCTTCAGCATTTTTTTCAACAATATGCTGTAAAATTAATTGATGATACTTTAGCGATACTGTATGCCTGCTAAAGTCGCTCAAAGATTTTTGCCGTGAATAAGTCAGTAAATCAGATAAGAATTCATTGATTTCGCTAATGATTTCATTATGAGCAGCCGCAATGACAGCCGTATGAAATTTCGTAGATACATCATGGACTGGTTTGTTAGCAGAAATGAGGAATTCCATTTCCAGCACAACTTGCTGCATGGCTTCAATGTCAGACTCAGTTCTTCGCTTGGCAGCTAACCGGACAGCTTGAATTTCAAAAGCTTCCCGTGCTTCGAACAAATTCATTAACTGATTAGTCGGATCAGTCATAAAAAAATCAAGAGTATTTAAAATACGTTTCATTTTAATTTTTTTTACAAATACGCCTTCCCCGCGAACATGCTGAATAGCGCCTAAAAACTCTAATACTTTTAAGGCTTCTCTTACCGGTACACGACTAACATTAAACATTTCAGCCAAATCTCTCTCAGAAGGTAATTTATCGCCTTCTTTTAAATGGCCTTCGCGCATAAGCTGCTGAATGCGACTTACAATTTGCATATAAAGAGCGTCTGACGAATCTTCTTCAAATTTTTTTAAGGGTGTTTCTATAAAAAAGTTTTTCATCCACTTCACCTATATATTTTCGTATTGTATTTTAATAATACCTCATACAATATCTTATCCTAAAAGATAATATAAATGTCTCTAAGGATAAGACCAATATTGGCTTGCGCTTTCCGTCAAGGCCCGGCGCAAGCCGGTTTTCTTTACATGCAAAGGTAAAAGCCAATAGCATGGAATACTGGTATACCAGAATAATCATAATAAATATTTTTAAATTGTCTAACATTGATTATGATTATAATTCATTTTAAAAAAACTGTCAAAAATTTTTACGAATATCGTAGCTACCTCACATTAATATTCAAAACAAATCTAGACTCTATATAAGATATACCAGCCATAAAATACTTAGAATCGTTGTGATTAACGTTAGCGGAAATCCGACTTTAAAATAATCTTTGGCTGATACTACTACACTTTGACGTTTTGCCATTTCGACTACAATAAGATTAGCAATTGATCCAGTTATTGTTAAATTTCCTGCAAATGTTGAAAATAGAGCTAAAGCCTTCCACCAATTAGCTGAATCTACTGGTGGAATAAAAAACTTTAAAAGTAAAACTGCGGGAACATTACTTACAATGTTAGATAAAATAACAGTTAACAAAGCAAAAACACTTACATTATTGATCTCCTTGGAGGGTAATATCTCCATTACGTAGTCCATTAAGCCGCTCCGCTCCACACCGCCGACAATTACAAAAAGCCCTATAAATATCACCAGCAAATTAAAGTCAACGCTAGTATAAACCTTATTGGGATTTACACGTCTCGTAATTAAAAGGAATGCTGCCCCGAAGCTAACTACCAATACCAATTCATAACCAATCATGTACGCTATCAGAATGCATAACATAATAATCAACGATTTTCGTATTAAGTACATATGAAAAGAACTTTCCTCAAAGTGAATCGTGCGGCTTATAAATCCTTGAAGCTCGCTTTTATATATGAACGAAATGATCACATATGTTGCTGCCAGACCAAAAACAGCAATTGGCCCGGCTATATAGAAATAAGAAAAGAATGAAAGTCCTGACAAACTCGCGATCAGTATATTTTGTGGATTTCCTAGCAGCGTAGCCGCGCTCCCTATGTTAGATGCTGTCGCCAACCCAATAAGGTGCGGAATTGGATTACATTGACTTTTGCGGCATATCATAAGTACAACTGGTGTAAAGAGAAGACATACAATGTCGTTAATGGCAATCGCCGACATCACGCCACTGGCTACTATTATTGACAAAAGCAGCCCTTTTTTGGTCGATACTCTTTCTAAAACAACATTACCTAGCAATTCAAAGAAACCTGCCAGTTTTAAATTAGCTACAACAATCATCATTGAAAACAGTATTACTATTGTTTTATAGTCTACTGACTTAACCGCATCATCGAAGGAGAGTACACCAAACCCGATTAATGCTATTGCTCCAATAATTGAAGCACCTGCCCGATCAACTCGGAAAACCGGGCTCTTACCTAACGTAAAGACAATGAGAATACCACAAAGAATCAATCCGGCAACTACTGGCGCCCAATTATTATGCAACATGAAACAGACCACCTACTATTACTAATTTTTGTATATAATCTATAATTGATTACTACAAATATTATAAGTACTTTTTATTATTAATCAACTGCAATATGCTTCTGCTACACTAATCTTAAATGTCTATCTACATTATTGCATTATGGCGGGATTTTAGTCCCGCCCCTACACTTTGATACTTAAGACTACTCCGATCCAGCTATAGCATTTGGGGGTTTTTTGACAGGCCCCCGGGCCGGGTTACGCCAGGAGCATGGGACATTAACCAGACATTTTCCACAGGCATCGGCCACGCCCAGTTGACTATAAGTTCTAGCATTCTCGAGGCATTTAGCCGAATAGCATCTGTGACGGTCAAACCCTTCTATGGTAAGTGCCTGTTCAGGGCACCGGCTGATACATTTTTGGCATAGGCCCTCGTGTTTATACAAACAGTTTTCCTGACCGGATGCCTGCGTGGGTTCCACAACAGCACTGGTAATAAGACTGCCAATCCGTCCGCAGCAGCCTTTTTCCGTAATCCGCATATTATTCAGGCCAAATGTGCCCAAGCCCGCCAAATGAGCTATATGCCTATGGGACCAGTCACTGATCAGTTTTACTTCGTCAAAATTGTGAGTGGCCGGAATAAGGCAACTTGCATAGCCTTTCTGACCCAGTTGTCCACTCAAATAGGTGTTTAAGTCAAAAATAAGCTTGTTGGTTTCTATATACGCCGCTGCCCACTCGTAGGAACATGTATCGCCCTGAACATTGCTAGTCGCAATACGCTCGACAAAAGGGATAAAATACACGATCACCGTGCGCGCATCAGGCAGGAGATCACCCGGCAATGCATGCGTGGCACTAACACTTTCTTTCAGAGTGGCAAAACGTTCATCACTGGCATTTACAAAACCGGCCAGAGGCTCCTGCCACTCACTTTTGCAGCCGTTTCGCCCGGAATACTCACTTACATAGTCTTTAATAAGCGTACTTATCCATTGCTGTATAACAGTCACTTCCTTTCAGTACTACCGTCACAATCGGCCCCGCATGCCTCGCATCCCCTTGAGTTGCAACTGCCGCGCTCATAAGCGGGCCGCCTGGGTACCAGATAAGAAGCAGGTTTTGTTGCAATTGCCTGCAGTTTTTCAATGTAAGGAGCGGGTAACCCTTGCTCCACTGCTCCTAACAGCACCTGTACCATATATTCGGAACTGACAAAAGCGGGTTTTCCCAACCGGCTCTTTAAGTACAGCATCGCCAGCCTGGTAATGCCATCGGTACCATAGACATCAACTGGGGAGCGAAAATACGCGCCGGTACCATCCAGACGAGCATCCTCACAATTATCCAGTTCGTCCCAGCTGTAGTCGGTCAGTCGATAAAGAATCCCCCATACCTCTGATTGCTCATCAGGAACAATCGTCTCCATAGCGCCGTCCCAAACAGGAGAATACTCAAAAAAATCCATTCTGTAGCCCGGAAGCCGAGCAATTCCCACCTTTTCAAAATTTGAGCACTTCAGTTGCATTTGCTGCGGATTGAGGCTAAGACCGTAAGCAAAATAAAGAATAGGCCGTTCAATTTGGTGCATATGTTTAACTCCTTTCATAATTACTCTTATCCTATGCATTGACTGACAAATCATTGGATTTCCTGCTGTTATTTGGATAAAAAGCAAAAAGCACAAGCAATTGTTACAGCCTCATTGCTTGTGCTTAGGTATTATGGGTATTTTGAGGATTTTACTAAGGTATGAGTAAAACTTACCACATAACTTAGGCTAAGTCAACACCTTAAAATGTTTCGGGTTACTTGCTGTTTACCACGTTCCTATTCCCGGGCGGAGCACCTCTCTACGTTTCTGCTCCATGTCACTATTCCTTTAGACAATCAATTGCATTGCTTCATAGGGACGTATGCCAGTATCAAGAGTTAACAGCATATATGTATAATCTCTTAATCCTGCAAAAGTTGTTTTATTGGGGACTTGTAGTAACCTCTTTATAATGTCCTCTCCATAGTCAACAATTCTGTTGTTGGCTTTTTATAACTAATGCCAACACAAGGGTTACTACCAATGACACCTTCTTCAACGCCAAAACTAAAGAACTGCCTAAAAGCATCTAACTGCTTATTAAAGTAGGCACTCTTCTTATCAGATAAGTACAATTGAATTTCTCTTTTCCATAGTTTAACATCTTGACCACAATCAGTAACCTTCTAAAAAACTCCTACGTTTTCCTTCTTGAATGTCCAGAGTAAAATGAGTTACATCTTGCAAACGTTTCATCTCAAGATAATCTTTTGTTAGGTCACTAACACCATTTGCCGTTTGAATAATTCTACCATATTATTGTCTTTTACTCATGAACAAAATCTCCATTTTTGTCCACAGAACCTCTCAAATATCCCACGACCTAATTCACTCACAAGAAAAGCATCCAAGCAAGTCGTTAAACCCGCATAGATGCTATCTTTTCTGGCGCGCCTGGTACGAATCGAACGTACGACCAACCGCTTAGAAGGCGGTTGCTCTATCCCCTGAGCTACAGGCGCATTATGCATATTTATTGCTGAAAATAAAATGGAGCGGGTGAAGGGAATCGAACCCTCGTAGCTAGCTTGGAAGGCTAGTGCTCTACCATTGAGCTACACCCGCAAAGTGACTTTTTTTTAAGTGGTCGGAGCGGCAGGATTCGAACCTGCGACCCCCTGGTCCCAAGCCAGGTACTCTACCAAACTGAGCCACGCCCCGTAGTCACAAAACATATTATACTGATATTTCACATGTTTGTCAAGCAAGGTTTTTCGGTATTTTAAAGGTATTTTTTGGATGCCGCTAAGCCTTTAATTTAGCGACATCCAAAGATTATTTAGCTCTTGGCGTTACGGTATTTTTCTTGTCCTTCAGTATAGAAGTTCCGACCTTCACTGTCAATAACCACAATTGCCGGAAAATCTTCTACCGTCAAACGTGCCAGCGCCTCAGGACCGAGGTCGTCATAAGCAATTACTTCGTACTTCTTTATAGTCTTGGCAATCAAAGCAGCAGCGCCGCCGGTTGCCGCAAAATATACAGCATTATGCCTTTTCATCGACTCTACCACTTCAGGTGAACGATAGCCTTTGCCGATCATGCCGCGCAGGCCTTCTTCCATGATGCGTGGCGCATAGGCGTCCATACGGCCGCTGGTGGTCGGCCCTGCCGAACCAATGGCCTTTCCCGGCTTAGCTGGCGTCGGGCCAACATAGTAGACAATTTGATCCTTAAAGTCAACCGGCAGCTGTTCACCAGCAGCCAGCGCTTCCACCATACGTTTATGAGCGGCATCCCGGGCAGTATAAATGGTTCCGGTAATAAGTACAAAGTCACCGGCTGTTAGGTTACGTACCTTTTCTGCTGTCAACGGGGTGCTGATTTTTATCGCATTTTCCATCTCATTTACCTCCTATAACTCAACTTCCGCATGCCGCGTGGCATGACAGTTGATATTGATTGCTACAGGCAGACCGGCAATATGAGTAGGATAGTATTCAATATTAACAGCAAGCGCCGTTATTCGGCCACCAAGTCCCTGCGGACCGACACCGGTTTCATTGACTAAACTAAGTAATTCCTGCTCCAGCTTGGCATATTCGGCCTGCGAACTCTGTTGATCCACAGAACGCAGCAAAGCTTTTTTTGCCAGATAAGCCGCCTTCTCCATTGTGCCGCCAATACCCATGCCAATGACGATTGGCGGACAGGGATTGGAACCGGCATTAAAAACTGTTTCCACCAAAAACTTTTTAATGGCCGGCAGACCGTCAGAGGGCTTGAACATTTTGAGCGCACTCATATTTTCACTGCCAAAGCCTTTGGGGGCCAGGGTGATTTTTATTTTGTCACCGGGAACAATGCTGGTATGTAACACAGCAGGCGTATTGTTGCCGGTATTTTTGCGGTTAAACAGCGGTTCGCCAACCACGGATTTACGTAAATACCCTTCGGTATAGCCTTTGGCAACTCCGTCATTTACGGCATCCTCAAGATTGCCGCCGGTGATATGAACATCCTGACCAACTTCGATAAATACAACGGCCATACCGGTATCCTGGCAGATGGGGACCTCTTCATCACGGGCAATGCAAGCATTCTCTACCAATTGTCCAAGGATGGTTTTCCCTAATGGCGACTCTTCTTGTTCCCGGGCTGTTTCTAACGCACTGCGCATGTCGTTAGACAAATAATAGTTAGCATCAACAGCCAGTTTGGCAACAGCGGCTGTGATTTGCGAGGCTTCAATTGTACGCATTTTTTCCTCCTTACTTAACGGTTCCGTTTAATTCGTTCTTCCGTCTTCCTGCGAATTTCTTCCGGGTCAACCTTAATACGAGCTACCCCTGTCTCCATCGCCGCTTTAGCGACAGCTGCGGCAACAGCAGGCGCGACCCGCGGATCAAAGGCATCAGGCACAACATAATCTTCCCGCAGTTCTTCGTCAGGTATCAGACCGGCAATTGCATGCATGGCGGCAATTTTCATCTCTTCATTGATCTGTCGGGCCCGAACATCAATGGCTCCCCGGAATACGCCGGGAAAGACCGTTACGTTATTGACCTGATTGGGCGCATCTGAGCGGCCGGTTCCGGCTACTTTGGCGCCGGCTGCTTTGGCATCTTCATAACTGATTTCCGGTATAGGATTAGCCATGGCAAGCACAATAGCATCTGCATTCATGTTGCCGATAATCTCTTTGGTAAAAGCGCCGGGAGCTGAGACGCCAATTAAAGCGTCCGCATACTTAGCCACCTCTTCAAGTTTACCTTCCAGTTTAGTCAAATTGGTAACTTTGGCTAATTCTGTCTGAATCCGATTAAGTCCGGCCATGCCTTTATACAGCGCCCCGTGGACATCGACCATGAATACATTTTTAGCCCCGGCATTAACCAACAGCCGTCCAATGGCAGTACCGGCAGCACCGGCACCATTGACAACAATCTTGGCAGTCTCCAGCTCTTTTTTTACAAACCGGAGCGCCCCCATAAGAGCCGATACAGCCGCAATGGCTGTTCCGTGCTGGTCATCATGAAAAACTGGAATATCCATTTGTTCTTTCAAACTATCTTCAATGTCATAACATTTGGGTGAAGCAAAATCTTCCAGATTGATGCCGGCAAATGTCGGCTGCAATAGCTTTACTGTCTCAATAATTTTATCCGGGTCTTTGGTGTCAAGACAAATCGGGATAGCGTCAACATCGCCAAATACCTTAAACAAAACACCTTTACCTTCCATGACCGGCATGGCGGCTTCCGGGCCAATGTCCCCCAGCCCTAGCACTCTGGTGCCGTCAGATACGACAGCAATCATGTTGCCCCGGCAGGTCAGTTCAAAAGACAATTCTTTATTGTCCTTTATTCGCTTGCACGGTTCAGCAACTCCCGGTGTATACGCCAGACTCAGATCATGCCGGGAAGATAGCGGCACTTTTGAAGTTACTGCCAATTTGCCCTGATTCTCACGATGAAGTTTTACTGCCAGTTCGCCTATGTCCATGGTAAGCCTCCCTATTTTTCAGCAAAGTATACTTTACTTCTAGGGTAAGCCGCTTAGGCGTTTTATATGCTATCATAGCTGTTATTGCGTTATTTTTTTAATGACGAGATTGGGTTGCCTTGATATTTTTAATTACCGGTTCAGCCTCCGGTGAAGTAAGATAATTATAAGTTGTTTCCGGAACCAAGGCCTTTATCGCCGGCCAATTATCCTGACGGATACATTCACGCACATGTGAGGCGCTAATAATCTCGCCATTAACGGCAATCCGGGGGATGATCTCTAAGTTAACCCCGTATTGCGGTAGGATATCCGCCAGTGTGTCATTGTAGCAGCAGGTGGTTGTACAATAGGGCTCTTCCCCGACATATCGTCTGATAACCCCCAACGCCGGTGCAATATAGCGTGCAAAAACTGTAGCATCAAGCCTTGTCTGTGCCTTAACAGTGTCCTCACCCCGCGTAAAATAACCCGGGAAAGTCGCCGATGAAATCACGTATTTACCGGCCGGCAGCACCAGGACATTATTAAACTCGGCCAACCCGGCCCGCACCAACTTAAGGCGCACGTCAAAGGGAAACAGCGAACGGTCTTCACTGACAACCAGCACGACCACCGCCTGATTTTCTGCAGCCGCTTTGGCAATTACCGCTTTATGCCCCAAAGTAAAGGGATTACAGTTAACCACAAGCGCCGCCCGCGGCCCTTGTGGCAACACTTCGGCCTGTTTCGTTATTTCCCGGCAATATTCGGCAATAGATCCCATTCCCGACTCGAGGAGTACGGCATGGGGTTCACTGCGGGCCACTTCCTTAAAGCCCAGCGCAGTAAACATGGGCGCAGCACTAGGCTTGGTATAAATAAAATAGTGATAAATACCCTGCTGCCCGGCACGCTGAATGAGGCGGCTTACCACATCGGCTGTCAACCCCTCGCCCTGCAGATTAGGACAAACCGCAATATTACGCAGTACATCTCCTGCCAGCGAACCGGTGGCAACCATCTCATCTTCTTGGTACACAGCTATTGTGTAATCAACAGCTCCATCAAAGGTAAGATCAAAACCCGCAAGAAAAGAGCGCACACTTTCGATTTCCCTGGGGCTGTCCAGGTTAATTTCCCGTATATCATAGTTTGTCCACATGCCCTTTCCTCCTCACATGGCTACTTGTCCGATGACTAACCCGTTCTAATAATCCCGCCTCGGTAGGCGAGAGTAAAGAACGGCTAAGTCCCTGGATAATTCGACTAAGCTTCAGGTGGGGTTAAAACCCCATCTGAAGCAAGTCTCATTTATTTTGCCTGCCGCACCACATCAATTACCGTACCGTCACGATACTCGACAACGGCGACAATTTTTTCACCACTACTAATATTTTCAGGTTCTCCGGCTATTTTTTCAGCCAGTTCTTTTAATTCTTCGACAGACTTTACCGGCAACCCTGCCGCTTTAAATTTTTCGTACAAGTCTGCACGCAACGGATTAACGGCGATGCCGCGTTCAGTAACCAGCACATCAACTGTCTCGCCCGGAGTGGTTGCCGTTAATACCTTATCTTTAATTATCGGCAGTCGTCCACGCAGCAGATTGGCAACAACAATGGTCATTTTGGCACCAGCCGCCGCATCACTATGTCCGCCGGAACCGCCCATAACTACGCCGTCAGAGCCGGTTACCACATTAACATTAAAGCCGGTATCAATTTCGGTAGCACCAAGCACCACAACATCAAGCTTATTTACAGCAGCCCCTAGATTAAACGGGCTGGCGTAATAATCGGCACCCACTTCTAAGTGGTTAGAATTACCGGCCAGTGAACGCACGGCATCCAGATCAAATCCCTGTACATCAATGAGTTTTCTAAATAGCCCGGCTTCCAGCATTTCTACCATATAGCCGGTTATGCCGCCTAAGGCAAAACTGCCGGTAACACCGGCCTCTTCCATCATCTGACGGACATAATAGGCAGCTGCAAGAGATGCACCACCTGCTCCGGTCTGGAAGGAAAACTCGTCTTTAATCATGCCGGCGGCTTTAATTACCTTGGCAGTTGTTTCGGCAATCTTAAGACCAACAGGATCGCGGGTGATTTTGGTTGTGCCTGAAACAATACCTTTAGGGTCGCCAATGCAGTCTACTTTAACAACATAGTCAACACGTGTTTGAGGGATAGATATAGGGGACAACGGATATGGCACCAGATGATCGGTAACGGCCACAACATGGTCGGCATACTGCGCATCAGGAATGGCATAGCCAAGCGAGCCGCAGGCTGCCGGGCCTTCCACGCCATTGAGATTGCCATAGTCATCAGCCGCAGGCGCAGCAATGAAGGCTACGTCAATTTTCAGTTGGCCGCACTCGATTGCCCGCGCACGACCGCCATGAGTCCTCAGGACAACAGGCCGCGGAAACACGCCTTGCGAAACAGCTTGGGCTACCGAACCAGACATATAGTTGGTATCAAGTCCTGTTACAACACCGTTTTTAACATGCTCCACGATTGGTGCATGCACAGGAAATACTGAGCTTAAGGCTACTGTGAGATTCTTAACACCCAGTTTAGCAGCAACTGCGAGTACCATATTGACAACACCATCACCATTGCGCAAATGGTGATGAAAAGAAAGTGTCATGCCGTCAGTAACTGGAATCTTTTTAAATACTGTCTCGATATCATTAACCAGTTTTTGTTCACCAGGCAAAATTCGTTTAACCTTAGGTGCCTGACGAAGCATATCAGGCGCAGTGGCAAAAGCACCGACAAAAGGCCGTACCTGGCCATATCCTTCAATCGATACCGGCAAGTCACGACCAATAGCATTAGTTACTTGATTCATAGTACGACCTCCTCTGCCAGCCCCAGCAGTCGAGCCAAAAACAATATGCGCTCGGCTCTGGCAACAATGGGCGCGTCCACCATCTTACCGTCAAGTGAAGCAACCCCTGAGCCTTCGGCTTCTGCTTTGCGGATAGCTTTAATGACCCGCCCAGCCCAGTTAATATCCTGCTCGGTCGGATTAAATACATTGTGAATCTCATCAATCTGCCGCGGGTTAATGGACAGTTTGCCTTTAAAACCAAGCTGTTTGGCGAGCTGGGTGTCTGCAATGAGACCTTCGCGGTCATTTACATCAGTAAAAGGTGTATCAATGGATTGAATCCCGGCAGCGGCAGCACTGTTCACCACTATTGTCCGGGCACTGAAGATCTCTGTGCCTTCTTTGGTGCGTTTGGCACCTAAGGATGCGGTATAATCCTCGGCACCAAAAGCCAAGGCTACTACCCGCTTGTCTGCTTTGGCAATCCGGTATGCTTCGGCAATGCCGCAAGGCGTTTCCAACAGGGCAATCAGTTTTACCGGAGCTTGTCCCGATTTTTCCGCTGCCGCTACCAGACGAGCTACTTCCTGGATATCTTCAGGGCTTTCCACCTTAGGCACTAATAGCGCATCAGGTTTGCAAGGCACAATATCTTCAATATCCTTACGCGCAAAGGTGTCTAGCGGATTAATCCTTACGATTTTTTCACTTGTTCCATAGTCAACGGTTTTCAAAGACTGGGCTACCAACAAACGGGCAGCGTCTTTTTCCTTTGGGGCAACGGCATCTTCCAAGTCGAGAATAATGGCATCAGCCCCGAATACTCCACCGTTTTGCAGCATGCCGGGATTGTTACCAGGCATGAAAAGCATAGTTCGGCGCAAATCCATTATATCAACTCCTTTTGAAGAATGACGCCTGCCCGGCTGAGCGCAGCCAAAACGCGCGCCTGAATGGTGCAGTCAAGCGCACCCCGGTCTACGGCTTTAATATATATATCGGTAACATTCTGCTCGTTGGCGACATTAGCGATGGTTTTTCTGATCGCCTGTCCGTACTGAGCTAGTACTATGCTTTCCAGTTCAATAACCACACCGCTGCCCTCAGCACCTGGTGTCAGTGTTATCATAATATCGTTTGATTCAAGAGTGCCGGCTTGCGCCGTCTTTAACTCATTCATGGCAGCCTCCTTAATAAAGAAAACACGGCTTGCGCCGAGCTTTTAGCGAGGCGCAAGTCGATGTTGCCCTTATCCTGTTCTTAAGAAAGTTATACTTTCTGTTAGGGAAAAACAAGACTGATTCCAGTCTCTAAAGATTGACAGTGTTCAATAACATGAACCCGTCAAGGGTATCAGACGAAGGACCAACAAGTCCAATAATCAGGTAGGTCCGGGTCTTGGGATCAAATTTATATTCCGGCATCAGACGGAAGTTTTCTATTTCATCAGTATTACGTACATGGGTTCTAGGTCCCGAACATTTCCAGTCGATATCGCCAATTTTGATATGCCTTTCATCGCAATAACTGACGTTAATCCCTTCGTCTATTAGCCGCTTAACCTTGCGCTCCACTTCTGGCAATTCTGCCGACAATTCCATCGGGTATTCAAGTACAAAGCCGTGATGAACATCACGATGGCTAAATTCCAGGATTGCGCCATAGTCGTTAACTAAAATGTGGTTGGTGATATCTTCTGCCGTGTGAGCCATCTTCCGGTATTGTAACGTTTTAACAACAACATCGCGAATTTCCTGGGGCACAGGCCCAAACACGGTAGGCCGGACAACAATAACCTCGCCACCAACGCCGATAAGCACATCGGCGTTGGTTTTGAGCATAGGGTATAACAAATCAAAATGTTCCACAATAACCCGTTTATCATGGGCTAACGCTTGCTGGACAGCTTCTGCCAGGACATGTATTTGCGTGAACGCCAGTTCAAACCGGATGTCTACATGATAGGTATGGCTAGAAAAAAAGCCTCTATCAATATTTTTAAGGAGCGGCAATGGCCGGATATTAACCCCGTCATCATCATTGGTAAGCTCCAGTCCCGGGAACATCCCTTTTACCAAGGAAGACTTGCCAGCACCGGCATCGCCAATGATACCGATAAGACGGTCAAGCGGCGAGAGATAACGTTCACTCAGTTGCTGTCCCAAAATATACATCCGGTTGCGCCCACGTGGCGCAAAATAACTGGAATACATGAGCTGGTCGCCAAGACCCAGCATAGCGGTGGACTTCATCCAATAAGTACCCCCTAAATTTACATTACTTGCGCGCCTTTCTTACTGCCAGAATGCGCTGCATTTCATTAAATACAATCATATAGCCTTCGTCTACGCCCATACCGGGTTTAGCCAGCATTTGCACAGGCTGGGTAGCCATTGCCACATGCACGCAAACTTCAGCCGAACGGTTAGTTTCATTGCAGGTACCGCCTTGGTAAGCACCCACACCTTTTTTCTTACAATACAGTACGGCTTCGATAATATTATTAATACCGCCAAGATCAGGAGTTTTGATTTGCAGCATGTCGCCAGCGCCTTTATCGGCAAAATCCTTAATATCTTCGAAAGTATTGCACCATTCATCAGCTACAATCTCCACTTTGATATTTTCTTTGTGAAGGCGGGAAGTGATTTCCGCAAGCACTTCTATTTGTTTTTCACGTTCTTCTACATCTACAGGACCTTCAATGCGAAGCTTCAGTGGCGCAGCCGCTTTTTCGAGCTGACGAAAATATTCTACCATCCGATCAACATCGTTATTGAAAGCGAGGCCAATAGTGCCATATACGTCAATATGCAGCACAGGCGCATAATCAGCTGTGGTTTTAAGTTTGGCAACACGGTCACGCAACCAGCCAACATATTCTAAGAGCAGTTCGCCATTTTGGCCAAGTTTTTCCTTAACATTATTGATAAGGCCGTGCGGTAATACCTCGGCATGCTTGATAATCATTTTGTCAACATTATTATACCTGTCATCACCTGACTGGGTAAAGATAGCAATTTCTTTATCGCTTACTTTTGTATTATATTCGTCAGCAATAACTTCACACATCAGCTGCTTTTTGCCTTTAGCAACAGCGTCAAGAATAGCCTGGGTAACGCCATAGCGCAGGGCAGTATGAATGCGTTTGCCGTTTTGATCATTAAGATTGTCAATTTCCTCAGCCAGTTGTTTGAAGGAATTCAGTTCGCGGCCAACCAGGCGCGGCTTAATCATCTTTTCAATAACCGGAATGAAGTCTTCAGCCAAGAATAAGGGATCACGTCCGCCTGCACCGCTGTACTGAACAGCAGCACAATCACCGTAGGCAATCTGGCCGTCTTCCAGGATAATCATAACTGATACGGCTTCACCGGCTTGACGCACGGCTTTGAAACCTTCGGTAATGGGTTGACCAATATAGGTAAAGCCATCATGGCCGGCACCGGCTTTAATCGCCCGTTGATCGTCAAAATAAAAACCTGTACGTCCTTTTGAACAAACTACGTCAAGAATTTTCATTATAAAATCTCTCCCTTTATCTACTAATTTCTAGCGCGGACGACCTACCAGGTTGCCTTTAGAAATCGCATAAATATCGTCAATAACCATTTGGAAGCTTGGTGCACGGCCTTCAGCTTTAGCACGCTCCGCAATTTTGTCTTGGTGGAAAGCGATAATATCCGAAGTAAACGGCAGATTACCAACATCGAACAGACGAACAGCACCATGATTGTCGCGGGCCGGCAGGATCTTGTTCAAACTGAATTTGCTTGGAGCGAACGGTACGTCAATTACGCCGGCTTCAAAAGCACGTACAGCACCAATCGCGTAGTCACCGTTGCCGAGTTCCAACACTTTGTCAAGGATGCAGCGGGTTTCAGCTTTAATGATATCAATTTCAGCCTGCAGCTCAACCGTAATTGGGAAAGCTTGGTCTTTGAGCATGTTAATCATTTGTTTGGTGGTTCTCAGACCCTGGGCATTAGCTTCTTTTGTCGGAATTCCCAGTGCTTCATGCGGGGTCTTAACAATAACTTTAGTTGCTTTAGCTAATACCGCTGCTGCTGCGCCCCAGGAAATTACGCCAAAAGCTTTGGCTTCATCCTGCGGGAAACCGCCCATCCATTGATGGAACACAGTAGTAAGTACACAATCGCTATAACCGTGTTTAGTCATGTATTCTTCAGCAAGCTGTTCAAGGGCTTTAATAGCGGCAATATCCTGGATGAGGTTACCGCACTGGCCATAACCTAACGTAATATTCTTAACACCTTGTTCTGCTGCCAAGATACCTTCGATAATAGCAACTGAATGAGAAACACTAGGCGGAACCAGTGTACCGGTCAGAGGTCCGAACGGCTCGCGGTTGATCTCAATACCATGTTCGGCATAGAGTCCAATCATGCGGTCGCAATACTGCCAGTCATAAATGGTTCTTTCTAACGAAACGCTTTTGGCGTAAGGAATGTTGTAGGAAATACCGCCACCCTCGTAGGAAGTGTAACCGGCAGCAATTGTGATTTCGCCTAACAGACGGGCATCAGGAGTACCATGACGAACCTGCAGCGGTGCATCTACACTTTCAACAACACGACGCACACCGGCAACCCCATGGTTAACAGCCGGAAAGCCATTTAAGAGTGAACGGCCGGCTTTAAGGCTTTCTTCAATGCCAACTTGCGCTTCTTTGTATTGGTTCTGGCGGGTGTAGCTGTCAATGGTGCTTGGCAACAAATCAGCTTCGCCTTCATTTTTCAGGTAGTTGAGTAGGTTAATATGCTCGTCAATAAGCGCAACGCCGGCGCGCGGCTGAGTCAATGTTTCACCGTTTTTCTTAGCTTTAACAAGGCGCTTGGCAAAATGACGCTTGGCGGGAATATTTTCATGATATTTTATTGCTTCTTCAAAATTTACCTCTTTGCCGGTCGGCCATTGAGTCAAAATCTCTTGGCGGATGGCATTAAACTCGTCATGTGTCCACTTTTTATTCTTAAGTTCCATTTGGCGTAAGCCTCCTCTAATCTTTATTTGCAATGTATTTCTTCATCATGCGCACAGCAACTGCCGGGTATTCTTCTCCCAGCAAGCCCATAGAGGCCATGATATATTCGTGGTCAACGAAGAACTTAGGCTGCTGGGGCTTGAGTATCTGGGGATTATTTTCGTCAAACATAATACCTTTCAGTATTTCTTCCGGTTTGTCGTGGTTGACGATAACCCCGCCAGTCCCAATCACAGTAGTAACTTTGGTCAAATCTTTGCCTGTCTGAACATGACTTGTCCCAAACGGCGTAAAATAAATTTCCAGATGACCGACATGCCGATCTGCACTCAGCCGCACACAAGCCTTACCCATAGCAATCTCAATACTCTCTTCAGTCTCGTTTTGCGGCAGGTGATCAATATCAGCTTCCACTTTGGCAACATAGGCAGTTACTTCTTCCGGCGAACTTCCGGCATAGCCGGCAATTATTTCAACACCGGCCGCCTTTAAGAGCGCCCCGGCACTATAACGCATACCCAGGTCACCTTCGACCGTGCGTTTGCCAAACGGTTCAGGCAAACCTTTGAGCGTCACACCACTGGCAGTAGGATCGCCTTTAGCGATTGAATATACATCAGTGGTAGCCCCACCAATATCCATCACCATCAGATCACCGAGCCCTTGCTCTCCGCCTCCACCTTGACTCAATAGTTCAGAGGCTTTGAGGACAGCCGCCGGCGTTGGCATAACCAGCCGGTCCACCATTTTATTAGCGCGGTTCAAACCTTTGGCCTCAGTTATCCGCTTCAAAAAGATATCGCGAATCACCATACGGGCAGGTTCGATATTTAGCTCATCCAGCTTTGGCATAACATTTTCAGTTGGCCGTACTTCACTAATTTTTTCCGACAAGATTTTAACAACCTTGGGGGTAACCGATTTGTTGCCAGCCACCACTACCGGTACGTCCAGCTTCAGTCCGGCAAGCAGACCGGCATTATGCACAATAACCTTCTGATTGCCACCGTCAGTACCGCCGGCAAGCAGAATAATATCCGGCTTTAGTTCTTCAATTTCTTCAATCTCATATTCACTCAACTCGTGGCTGAACACCTTAAGCACCTTAGCACCGGCACCTAATGCCGCCCGCTTGGCAGCTTCGGCAGTCATCTCCGGCACTAAACCGACAGCTATCATTTTGAGGCCCCCGGCAGCACTCGAGCAACCCAGCACTTTACTGAATTCTAGCTTGCCTGTTTTAGCAAACAAGGCGGCCAGTGCCTGATTCAGACCATCCATAATATCGGTTTCAACTGTTGTAATGCCTCTGGCTGTGCCTAATACCTTTTCCTCTTTAACATCTACTGCCGTAATTTTGGTATAAGTACTGCCAAAATCAATAAGCAAAATGTTATTCACAGCATAAGACCCCTTTTATTTTAAGTCCTTTTTCATGTCTTCAATCACTTGGTCAGGCAGTGTGCCTGGCTCGTACACCCGATTATATCCCATGGCAAGGAACTTTTGTTCAACTTCTTTAAAATCTGTTTTTCCTACAACCAGGTTACCACCTACATAGAGCAGAATATCTTCGATTCCGGCTTCACGGCAACGGTCTCTCAGTCCACGGCAGTCAATTTCACCATGACCATATAGCGAGGCAACCAAGATTGCTTTAGCATCTGTTTCAATAGCTGCATTTACAAACTCTTCCTGCGGCACCAATACCCCTAGATTAACTACTTCATAACCGGCTGCCGTAATGGCATGATTGAGAATTTTATTGCCGACAGCATGGCAATCCGCACCAATTACGCCTAGTATAACCTTTACCTTATCCGACATTTTCACTACTCCTTTGCTTTATCAGTTTTTGCTACCAACCTGCTAGCAACCTGCTGCAGAGATCCTTTATCGATCTCGTAATAAAAGGCGATGATATCCTGTGTTTCATTCGCTACCTGGCGGACGACATTCTGCAAAGACTCGGCAGTTATAACAACTGCATGATTGGCCACACATTGCCGCACGTGTTCACGATCTTCCCCAATGCAAGGCACCAGTGAAATACCGTTACAGCCGATTTTGGCAAGCAGGCGTTCCAAAGCGTTGACAAAATCCTTAGTTTTAGCAACCACAGGCACTTCACTGCCAACCGGCAGACGCGCCACTTTGATAACGGCTTCAAGATTGGGCGTAGTGGCTACAGCCAATAGTTTGTCACTCACACCAAGGAACTCAGCAACTTCCGCCTGATGTTCCATTGTTGTCACAACAAAATCGCAGGCCTGAAGAAACTCAGCCTTTACAGTACCTGCTTGCAGTTCTGCCAGCGCCACCGGTTCAAAGCGGGCATTAGCCACTTGTCCCAGCTGCTCAATAAACCGTTCTACATACTCGAGCGTACATTCCACAACAGCCACTCTGCGCTGCCGGGTTTCTAGTTCCCGCTCCTTGGCCCTGATAGCAGTAATGTTAGCAAACTGATCAACAGTAAAACCAAGTTCCACCACCTGCACCATCGCCGCATCAATAATCTTCAGCGCCCGTTCCAAGCGGCTGCCAGCAATATCAGCCCCGGCAGTTGTTACATCACTTGTCTGCTCGCGAACAAAGGTCCCTCTCCCTTGACTCGCCTCCAAAACGCCTTCAAGCAGCAATTCCTTATAAGCGGCACTGACCGTATTACGGCTTATACCCAGCTTCTCAGATAATTGACGCTCGGTAGGCAGCTTATCGCCGCTTTTGTAAACGCCTTTTTTTATTGTGTCCAAAATGTAGGCCTTTACTTGAAGATAGATCGGCACGCCAACTTTTTGAATAATCACAGTTCATCATCCCTACCAAATTGGATTAATGGATTAATCCAATTTATTTCTACAATAATATTATTACATAGCGTGTGCACAAATGCAAGAAAATTCTACAAAAGACGATACAAAAAAATTACTCCGGTTCAAATTGCTTGTCGCGAAATGAACCGGAGTAGTTAAGGTAATGCTTAATTCCACTTTGTTTTCATACTAAACCTTACTTTTTACCACGTGGACAATAGTGAGTATGCAGCAATTCATGGGATTTATGACCAAGCGGTTTCCCCAGGAAAGTCTCATACAGTTCAGTAACTGCAGGATTTTTATGCGACTGGCGAATAGGCAAATCGCGGTCTGCCCGATAAAGTCCTGCCAGCCTTGCTTCTTTCGTTGTTTTTGTAGTACCCCACGGTTGGCCACCACCACCAATGCAGCCACCAGGACAACACATGATTTCAACAAATTTATATTCGCATTTACCCGTTTTAATATTATCAAGTATTTTGCGAGCATTCTTAAGGCCGTTAGCAATGGCTATTTTTATCTTTGTACCTTCAAGATCAACTTCGGCTTCTTTTATACCGCTCATGCCACGCACACCTTCGAATTCAACATTATCTAATACTTTCCCGGTAACAAATTCGCACACTGTACGAAGAGCAGCTTCCATTACGCCCCCGGATGTGCCAAATATAACTGCTGCACCTGTTGACGCGCCCATAGGTGCATCAAATTCTTCGTCGGCCAGCTTGTTAAAATCAAAACCGGATTGTTTAATCATACGGGCGAGCTCGCGAGTAGTAAGCACTACGTCTACGTCACGATAACCGCTGCTATTCATTTCCGGGCGTGCGCTTTCATATTTCTTAGCTGTGCATGGCATAATAGAAACCGAAAAAATCTTGCTTGGATCTATACCGCTTTTTTGCGAATAGTAGGTCTTAGCTAATGCACCAAACATTTGTTGTGGAGATTTACAGCTAGATACATTAGGCAGCAGTTCAGGATAGAACGTTTCTATGAAATTAATCCAGCCTGGACTGCAGGATGTTATGAGCGGAAGTACCCCGCCTTTACCCATTCTTTCTAATAATTCACTGCCTTCTTCCATAATAGTAACATCAGCGGCAAAATCCGTATCAAATACCCTATCAAAGCCTAACCAGCGAAGCGCCGCAACTATTTTACCAGTAGCTACACTGCCTGATCCTAAGCCGAATTCTTCACCTAAGGCAACGCGTACAGCCGGCGCCACTTGCACAACTGCATGCTTATCAGCGTCAGCAAGAGCCTGCCATACTTTATCGGTTTCATCTTTTTCATAAAGAGCACCAACAGGGCAAACCGAAATGCACTGACCACAATAAACACAGTTAGCATCTTGCAGACTTCTGTCAAATGCCGTGGTTATATTATATTCAATTGAACGGTGAGCAGTGTTGATAGCGCCAACTGTTTGAACATTTTGGCACACTTCTACACAGCGTCCACATTTCACACACTTTGACATGTCGCGGACAATTACATCGTTAGAATCGTCTACAGGGAGCTTTTTAGGCTGGTTTTCAAACAGCGGTTTATCAAACCTAAAGTCCTTAGCAAGTTTTTGCAGTTCGCAGTTAGTGTTTCTGACGCATTTAAGACACTCTTGCGGGTGTTCAGCTAAGATAAGCTCTAAGATATCTTTTCTCGCTTGCTGAACCGCCGGGCTATTAGTGATGATTTCAGCACCATCCCATACTTCATTACTGCAGGCAGTTTTGAATTTTTTCTGTCCCTTCACTGCAACAATGCAAATACGACAGGTAGCTCGTACCTTTAAGTCAGGATGATAACAAAGCACCGGGATATCAATGCCCGCCATTTTGGCAGCCTCCAAAATCAGTGTTGTTTCCGGGCAAGAAACAGGAATGCCGTCAATTGTAACGTTAACTATTTTGTTAGGATCCAAAGCATGATGACCCATTAGCAGTTCACCTCTTCCTTGTTTAGTAGGCAAACTTGCGCTGGACACTGTTTGTTAAGATGGCTCTCAAATTCTGCCCGGAACGATTTCCAGCAGGTATTTAAGGCAATAGTTGCTGCCTGACCTAACCCACAGAAGGATGCATTGGTCATGGTGTCAATCAATCGTCGTAATATCTGCATATCTTCCTGTGTTGCTTCACCAGCAGATAGTTTGCAAAGCATTGCGTAAATTTGTTTGTTACCTTCCCGGCAAGGTGTACACTTACCACAGGATTCATGAATGAAGAACTCGGTTACACCTTTGAGGTAATCAATTACACAAACATCTTCATCCATAACTACAATGGCGCCTGAACCGACAGATAAGCCCGCATTTCTTAGGGCTTTATAGCAGTATTCGGTATCGAGCTGAGCCGGAGCTCCTATGGGTCCAGATTGTCCGCCCAGGTGGAAGAACTTTAGTTTCTTTCCATTAGGGATGCCGCCGCCCAGCTCAGGGTCATAGATACATTCTTTCAGACTT